>Ga0214542_1004837_pt1 | contig 26260 bp, 15 predicted proteins | sample CNSS1metaG_FD_160096 | JGI IMG/M metagenome (GOLD analysis project Ga0214542, IMG submission 160096) | Root nodule microbial communities from cowpea collected in UCLA plant growth center, Los Angeles, California, USA - CNSS1 | ecosystem: Host-associated > Plants > Roots > Nodule | place: USA...
ATAATATTATGTTTCCTTTACCGTAATTTTTATTATTTTATAAAAATTAGTTAAAATTAATATTAAAGTAGTAAGTAAACGGGTACGGGTATGGGTATGAGATTATACCCGTTACCCGGTGGGGATGCGGATGGGACAAAAGTTTGACACCCGTTGGATTTGGGTATGGGGATGTGGATCAATTTTTTTTACGGGGATGGGTATGGGATAGTGAAACCCGTCCCCGTCCCGCCCCGTTGCCATCCCTAGAACTGACAGTGACCTCTTCAACACTGTTACTACACCACTAACGAAAAAGGACTTGATCGCATCAAATTTTCCAACATAAAAACCAAATTGAGATAAATAAAAATAGAGGGACCAAATCGATATTTTACTACGAAAATTTGGAGTAAATACATAATTTAATCAAATTTTTTTTATCAAATTGCAATTGAATTAAAAGTGTAATTATTTCTTTTTTTAGTTCCAATTAAATTCAACTCAACTCAACATTAACTCAAATTCAAATTTGCTTTGTTGCCAAAGTTTGAAGTTGACTCTTTATCTTTCTTGAATTTATTTTATGGACAATTATATTTTGGCAACTAAATTTTGATAACTTTTTCTTACAATCTTAGGTGACATCTTTTAAGTGATTTATAGAGAGATTAGAAAATAAAAAATAGAAAGTCACTTAGAATATATCACTTTAGGATATAAGATAAATTTGTCAAAATTTAGATGTTAACGTATCATATTTTATTTTTTATTATACTGTTTCTTATAGTCGGGCTGATTCAAGGTTTACCTCTCAATTTTAGTTGAGTCTGGCCTTTTGTTCCCAAAATAAAAGTGACGAGCCAATATTCAATAGTTTTTCTTTTGCACTCCTCTAATTTTTTTTCTCCTACGTACTTCCATAATATGAAACGATGACTATGCCATAATATTTCATAATTAATCTGTAACTATATTTGAAATATATAATTGAAATTAGTTTTAGATTATAAAATCCTAGAATAAATTTTAAATTGCATACTCTAAAATTAAATAATATTATCTTAGACTATACAATTGAAAATATCGTTTTGATCTCGGATTACTGTAGAACTGTTTTTGGCATGGAATTGTTGGGCAACCATTTTGTTTGTAGAGTGAAGTTCATACATTTGAAAATTTAATCATTGGGTAACTATTAATTTAATGCAAATTAGAGAGTTTTTTTTTTGGAAAATTAAAAGGTCGTTGACCAAGCCTACCTTTGACTTATGGAGAAAAATGGTGACCGAGTAAATTTAAACAAGTGTTTATTTGTTAGGTGAGTGGACAAAAGTTTAACGGAGATAATATTTTCTAAAATTTAAATTTCTAAACACTAAATTTGTTTATATTTCATCAAATTTTTATATATTTGTAAAGGTATTATACTTGAATATTATTATAGTGTATGACAGGTGAATTGAAATTTATTGTTGTTTATTTTTATGTTAAAATATCTTATTTTAAATATAAATTTGATATGCGAGTGTATGAATTAGTATGTGATTGATGATATACATTATGTGTAGAATTTGAAATGTATGATGTAAATATGTATGAAGTTGAATGAAATATAAATTTAAGGATAGGATAATGATACTTTAATGCATTTTTTTTATCCACTTTTAACTCATCATTCTAATTAGATCATCACATCACATCATTAAAAAAAATCAAAATAAATAATTTAATGGTGATTGAAGTAGTAAATTAAAAGTGAGTCAAAAAAAGTGAGTTAAAATATCATTATCCTAAATTTAATTAGAGTGTATGTTATAATGACATGTGGTGTATTGTATACATAGTTATTTTCGTAGAGGGAATATTAACTATGTTGAGATATTTAGGTAGTGTATTGAATGTGAGATTTTGTATGATATGTATTGACTTTACTAATATTAAACTCCCATAGAGAAAAATATTAGGTGGTGAGAATCGAAAAAAACTCTAATAACCTAGTATATGGTGTGAAAAATAACCATGTTTGGTAGGTCATAATGTCACATCAATGGATGTGCTTCTATTATGTAGCTTAGTTATGGTGATAACCTAGTGAAGGTAATGTGATTGTAGTCTTTTGAATTGAATTCATCACGTGTCTTCTGAAGATTGAGTCAAATGTTTGTGATATTGATGTCAATGAGTGATGACATGAGAGATAGCCAACGGGCAAAGAGTTAAACGCTTGATTATGGTATAAGTTTAGTGAATGAGTTGTATATGTATTCATGATAGTATATGGATAAAATGTAAATGAATTTTATAAATATTGGACATATATGAATTTGATTTCACATGGTTGAGTGAAGTGATGGGAAAAATAGCAACACAACTAATTTATCAGAGAATGCAACGAATATAATTTTCCCTCACTTGCAAGAATATATGAGAAGCAACTATCAAAGAACAACACTAATAAATCACCATAATGACAAATAAAAATACTAAGATTTTTAACGTGGAAAACCCCTCAATGCAAGAGTAAAAACCACAAGTCGTTCAGACCAAAGAAATAGCTCCACTATGATCAATAAGAGTATAATTGAGTCTTAATCAACTGTACAAATTAGTGCTAACACCCAACCAAACAACAAAGCAACAAAGCTTGCAAATAGAGAAGAACAAAGAGAAGAAAAAACCTCAAAAAAAATACTATTGCAGTGTGAAATCAATTTCTCCCGACACAGACCTCGTACCGATGATCCGACATGTTAGAATAAAGAACATTGTGTTCTGAACTTGTTGTGAAAGTTTCAACACATGTGAATGAATCTGCAATGTCAATTACAGTGGCAGCTCCATAAAAATTGTGAACAAATTTTTCCTTCATCCTCTCTCTCTCTCTTAATGTGTTAGGGTTCTAAGTGGATTTTGACTCTACTTTTTTTGTCTCTTTTTCAATCCCCTCTCCATTAGATTAAGTGAGACATGAATTTCTCAAGTTTTGGACCTTTTCTCCACATAAGAAAGGAGTCAAATACCCAACATGAAGTGAAAAATAATCTTCTACATTTAGTGAAAGGACAAATTAAATAGTTTAAAGTAGACAAAATATGCAGAATATAAACAAATTATTACTTAAACGTGTAAGTACTTTATTAGAGAAATGTCCAAATTTAGAATGTCAAGTAAAAACATTCTTACAAGAATTGGTAATGTTATGAAGGATTGTAGTGTTGTCTCCTTCAACTTGTTCACAAAATAATTGTAATTTTGTTTCCTTCACTACTAGTACAGATTACCTTTTTATTTTCATATATTGCTTCTTTAAAAATGTTTTTTGTTTGACATTCTAGATTTAAAGATATCTCTTTCAAGCATAAAATTTGTTTTTATATTCCACATATTTTTCTATTTCAATTGTTAGATTTGTCCTTTTGTTAAGTTTAAAATATTACCATTTACTTCACTTAATAAGATGTCTCAATCATCATTTGATATATTACATTATGACATTTAGGACCCTCAAAAAAAAAAAAAAAATTTAGCGACCATTTTTTTTCATTGCTAAAATGGTTAAATTGGTCACAAAAATCTTTAACAACCGAAATTGCAATAAAAGAATAATGGTAGTGAAAATCCTAATCCCCACACATTTGACGACTAACTTTTAATTTAGTCATTAAATAACCATTAAAATTTTGATCATTAATCGTTATTAAAAATTGGTCACCTCAAAATATAAAAGACAATTTAGTGATCGAAATATATTAATAATTAATATATCTATAAATATATATATATATATATATATATATATATATATATATATATATATATATAATATGAGTAATTTTTCGGTTGCAAATAAGGATTATATACCGATGCATATTTTTCATTTGCTAATAGATAAGGTTTTTAATTAAAATAAATAATTTTCGGTATCTAAAAAATAAAAAAATAAAAGCATTTAGTGACTTGCTAAACAACAAAATCAAATATTTTAGTTATAAAATATCAATATATTTATTTTAGGTAACATATACATTTCTTTTTATAAAAACTTGTCTGTAAGCCAATGCTGACAAATATTTCTTTCTACATTGATAATTGTATTAAATGATTTTGTCACACAAGTTTGAAGCTAAAAATGTCATAAGACATTTTCTCAAAAAGGTTGAAACTTTTGGTGCCAACATTAACTATTTCAAGTATGTTCTTATTGATTTTAGAGTAATACAAGAAATGTATAATTACTTGTATAGTACCCAGTTTGGTGCTAGTGTGTCAAATAGGTATTCGATTTTAAAAAAGTGTCAATTGCATCCCAACTTTTAAAAATTACTTCAATTAGGTCCCTTTCAGACAGAGTTGACGTGCCACGTGTCAATCAGTGGTTTTTTTTATTTTTTTTAATTTAAAAAAAAATGCCACGTGTCAAGTCCCTGTGTGTGACATGTGGCATTGTCAGTGTCATGTGGCATTGTAATGCCACGTGTCAGTGTCACTATCAGATGTCATTGTGTTGATTTCGATTTAGTCCCCATATATGTCTTTTTGTTTCAATTTAGTACCTAAGTATGTGTATCTGATTCAATTTTGTCCCAATTTTTTTTTAATAATTAAAATATTTTTGTAATCCATTTTTTATAAGATTAAAAATAATTAAGTATAAATATTTTTACAAAATTAAGTACTAATATTTATATTGTTTCTCTCAATTTCAGACCAAATTTATTATATATATAAATGTTATACTAATATTTTTTATTAAAAACGAATTTTTAACATATTACTTTATTAATTACTTTTTTATTAAGTACTCATGTTTTGTTAATTTTTATTTTTTTTTTCAAAATAGAACAATATTCTCTCTTACTAATTTTAAACCAAAATTTCTATTGGTATGAATGTTATACTAATTTTTTTTTTATTAAAAATGACTTAACAAAATGACTTTTACCACTAAATTTTAATATAAATATCAATAATTTAATTGTTGTAAAACTTTTATACTTAATTACTTTTAATTTTATAAAAAAATATTTTAATTATTAAAAAAGATTAGGTCAAAATTGAATCAGATACACATAAGTAGGTACTAAATTGAAACGAAAAAACATAAATGGGGACTAAATCGAAATTAACATAATGACATATGATAGTGATACTGACACGTGACATTGCAATGCCACGTGACACACACAGAAACTTGACACATGACATTTTTATTTTTTTTCAAAAAATAAAAAAAAATTAAAAATTTTAAAAAAAATTAAAAAAATTTAAAAAACCACAGATTGACACATGGCACGTTGACTAACTCTGTCTGAAAGGGACCTAATTGAAGCAATTTTCAAAAATTGGGATGCAATTGACACTTTTTTAAAATCGGATACCTATTTGACACACTAGCCCCAAACTGGATACTATACGAGTAATTATATCTACAAGAAAGTAGGCCAATTTATTTGTACGAAAAGACAGACCTCAATAGAACATAATAATTACCAATTGGATGTGATGTGATTCCGGCTTTATTTTTTCAATTCATGTTGTCAATTCAATTACAGAATAAACGTGTTTCAGCTGGTGTTTTTCTAATCATCACAGTAACTTATTGTATATAATATATACAATATTTAATTACATTTTATTCTAATAATAAATAAATTCACTTCTACAATATAATTTAAAAATATACTACAAAATTTAAAATATAATTTTTATATATTTAAAAATATTTATTTATCATCAAATGTTATAATATTGTAAAAATACTTGTAAAACTTATTTTTTGACAATAATATATTGAATTAATGATAATATAAGAGATGTAACATCAATACTAGCTAACTCAACTTTATATGTACATAAAACATTTCAATTATGTAAGGCCCAATTTTATTTCTCTGCCCTAATGTTTAAGGGTTGACCTTAATCTGTTGGGCCTAAGGGCTGGCCCATAGGGTGCTAAGGCCCTAAAACTGCTAGGGTTTCCCATTCAGCCTCATTCTTGCAAACAGTACCTAAAACGTTGTCCCCTTCTTTTCAGAACGCTCTGCTAGGGTTACTCACGACTGCCCTTGGTCAAGCTAGCTCTAAGCTCAGCTCGTCTTCGCGTAAGTTAAACCTCAACCTCTATTGTTTTCCTTCAAGGTTTTGTTGTTCTTTTCCCGCTAGAGGTCTACTTTAGTAACCTCGTTCCTGTTGTGTGCTACTGGTTCCAATTCTTAGATCTGCTCTTGGAGTTGCCAGTCCCGTTGGTTGAAGAGTCAAAGCCGAGATTAGCTCCTTTCCAGGTAAGGGAAGCTAGAACCCTCCTATTTTTGTGCGATGACTATTGTCTTGCTTGTGTTTCGTGTTATTTGAGCTTATATGCTGCTGTGGATATATGAGATGGATGGCATTATTGTTTGGGTCTGAAAATATGTTGTGGCAGGGAGAAATAGTGACGAGGTTTGATACACTCGCCCAAGCGAGCTTGTCTCGCCTAGACGAGACTTGCAGGAACAGCCCAAGGCTGCACGCGAGCTCTCGCTTAGGCGAAAGCTCTTGGTTTGAGCGAGGCATTGTCTCAATCAGGCGAAAGACGCTTGCCTAAACGAGAACACGTAAAAGCCTTGGTATGTTGCTCCTGTTTTAGCCCAGGCGAGGAACGAGGAGTTGTCTCGCTCAGGCGAGAAGGGCTCGCCTAAGTGAGCCTGCGAAAGTTTCCCAGCGCTCCTGTCGCGATCTCACCTAAGCGAGAGTCCACTACCTAAGCGAGAGTCCACTGCCTAAGCGATGGCACTCCTCTCGCCTGAGCGAGGGCTCCTTGCTTGAGCGAGATCTGCTGTAGATTACGCTGTTTTTCTTCCCTTGGTTAATTGGATTGTTTGATTTAGGATATATTCTATATATTGCACGAGGCCTGTGAAATGAAATGCATGTTATGATCTGTGATTGTAAATGGGATGGATGTGAATGTGTGATCTTGGCATGTGAAACGAATGAGATGGTTGGTAATTAAAGTGGCATGGTATTGGCATGAGATGAACTCCACATCTATGGTTTGAGAATAATGGATTGGTATGGATTCACTAGGAACATGAAAGAGGTGGTTTATGTAGAGTTGGTATGTGACATGTATATGTGTATATGTATGATAAATCATTCTGGATTGATTGAGTATGATTGATTCGTGTCAGTGCGTAATTCTTGAAATCTCTAGGTGAGATTTCAGGGTCGTGCTTCAGTGGTCGGGACGTAATTCCATGACCCCTGCTAGTGGGTGTTCATGGTGGTGCCTCATCCGTATAATTTGGTAAGGACTCAAGGTAAGGTTGCATTCTGACACTCTGAGGAGTCAGTTAGTCTTATTAGAGCAGACTGACTCTTGTGGTGAGAGTAGCAAGAGGCATGAAACTCATTAAGGACTAACCTTGTGTGTGGGGGATTGGAAACATTGTAACAACTTGTAACACATAGCCCGGGGGTGAGCAGAGATATCCACCACAAGTGCAAGCATCTGCTAAATTCGACTAGATTATACATATCCGGATGAGTCGAGTCGAGTCGTAGTGTAATGATTTGAAGGTCATAAACTGTTTGGGTGTTGTATGTATAGTTGATTGCGAAAGTGTATCTGATTGCATGATGAAACTCTTTTTGGGCTCTAGCTTACCCTACTATTTGTTGTTGTATGTTCTGTGGTGTGGTCTTTTCTTTTGCAATGATCATCAACTTGTTGATGTGAGCAAAGGTGAGAACTCCCCGTAATCATCAGGGTGATGGAGGTTCCGCTGCATAGTCTGCTTGGACTGGATCTAAATCATTTTGGGCTTTCTTTCTGGGCTATGACCCATGTACTAGCTTGTCTTTTAAATGCCTTTTAATTTTTGTTGAATGTTGTAACTGGTTTAGTTTTGGCATCATAGTGTGCCTTGGATATTTGTAAGAAGTTATGTTTTAAACTCTAGAACTGCGTTGCTATACTATCTGTGTGTGTGATGCTTCCTTTAATTATGGTTATTGATTGAATGGGACGTTACAAATTACGTGTATCCAACAAATGTATAACTAAAATATTTAAAAAAAGATAAATACATGTGAACATATACGATTAAAAGCAAGTAGATACGTCAAAATCACCTTCTAGACATGTAACAGTGTTTACTCATGTCCCATTTCAATCACAACATATAAAAAAGTAAAAGATGTCATAATAAAATCATTAAATAAAGGTTTATTTTAGATAAAAAAAAGTAGTGATGTAGTAATTAATTTATATATTAATTAAAGTTTAAATTGGTTTATGAATTTGGTAACTTTTTTAATTCATAAATTAGAGACCAATTAAATTCTAATTCATAAATTAATTATAATATTTTTATTTATAATTAAAATTATTTTAGATATTATAAATTTTTAGTTTATAAAATAATATCTTAATCAATATAATGACTAATTATTTTAATATCTTAAATTTATTGTTATTTAATTATTGAAGTGACTGTAAGATATCATGAAATGTTTATCAATATACATAATATCAAACAAATCCAACAAATGATCCATTTCAAATTAATTTAAAAACTTAACGTCCAATTAATATAAGATAAGATAACATATAAAATAAAATTTACCCACAAGTATTAAATATCTCCCACTAAAGTTAAGATTTGATTCATCTAACATATGTATAAAGACCACATCTCCATAAGTTAGACTACATTGGATAAACCCTTGTACAACTAAATATATATGTAATAGTGCAATATCTTTCGTAAGTAAAATATACGTTTTAGAACTAAAAAAAAATTAAAAAGAAAACTTTAATATTAATATTTTTTTATTAAATTAATTATAAAATTATGTATAAGAAAAAAATACTTCTATTTGTTTTGTACTAATATAATTTTATTAAATTAATTATAAATTATGTTTAACAAAAAAAACCTCAAAAAAATATTTTATTACTAATATAGCTTTATTAAATTAAGTATAAATTTATGTTTGAAAATAAAATTGAATTTAATTATTATTATTGTCTGTTAATTTTTGTTGGGATTAAAAATGATAATTATGAGTTAAATTTTTTATTTAGTAAATTATAATTTTATTTATAAAGAAGAGAATAATTAGTTATCTTCGTTATCTTTTAATCAATTTGAATTTTATTTTATTCTTTTATCTTTTTATCTCTCATCTTTACGAGACTTATATTGTTTGTCTTTACTTTCTTTTTTCTTAATAGTCATTTTTTAAAGTATTTTGGAATATTACATTCATTAAATTTCATATTGTCTATATGTACTAATTTTTTTTATTAGTATGTTTTTTATTTCTACTTGTATTGTTGTTTTTATTATGTCTTATATTTATACTAGAATTAGAAATATGTTTATTTTGCCTAATTTTGTTCTTCGATACTTTTCAATTTACAAATTATGAGTTTTTTTTTTCTGCATATATCTTAACGAGAAAATGTAGTTTTTCTACAAAATTATTTATTAGATTAGTGTTTATTTGTTTGAGGGATAATAGATTAATTGGAGCATAATTCAAAGTTGGGTTTTTTGTAAAAAGATAATTCAAGTTTAGGAAAAAAAAAAGACTTACTATCGAGTTGAAAAAAACAATAAATTTTTTTAATTCTTTTTAGTTATGATTAATCTTAAAATAAATCATGCATGTTTGTGAAAAATTTGAGACTTGAGAAGGAGAAATAAATTTGAAACTTCAAAATAATAGAAGTCTAATATTGAATTTACTCTCTTTACAACCATAACCAAATTTTCTTATTTTATTTCATTCCTTTTATATACTTATCTTTAGCAGTGATTTATATATTATAATTTTTTATTTCATATAAAAATATAAAAATATGTAAATTAAAAAATTTGAATCTGGCTACTAAAAAATCTAAAAGAAAAGAAGAAATGAGATTTTAATTCTATCACAAAAAGTAGTTATAAATAAATACAAGTGTATCAACGATATTTAATGAAAAATTAAATGGGGTAACCTTATTATCCTAAAAATAATGTTAAATTATGACAATTTAATAAATATTTTTTATAAAAAAAAACTAAAAAAAATGAATAAAATGTCTATTTTTTAAATTTGCTTTAAACCTTTTAAACTCTTCAACCGTCCCTGATTATACAATGTTTTAATTTATGTGATCAAAGATCATTAGTGAAACAAGGACATTTGTTTTCAATAATGGATTCTACACATAGTACCACAAATCACATATTAACTCAACATGTCATCCACGGTATGTGATTATATATCAACACATCATCTCATTTTGGGTAGATTTGGTGGACTTTTTTAAGTAGTGTAATTAGAAAAAAAAATACCCAATTACTCTTGGGTTGATATTCATTAAGCCCAATCAATGCATCAATGAGCAAGAAATCAATGCATCCTTTGAATGAGACACAACAAAGAAAATTCCTTTGTCACCTAAAAGGGAAAATTCATATATTAAGTAGATTATTTAAAATAAACAGTAATGAGACTTTCACAATCTTGATCTGCAACCCTAAATTATTAACTCTAATTTTCATATCTAATTTCAGACATTAAAATAATATTGTTCTTCAATCTAACTCAAGCAAAATATGGTTCATCAACACCTATTTGAGTTCCTTTTAAAATAAAAAAATAAAATAATTTGTACATTCTACGCAGTTTCTAACACATCTTCTCACTACTTAGATATACACTTTGTTTATTACATCTAGTACAATTCAAATTGACATCTCTAAATTTATTTCTTATTCACAATCAATAACGATAAAATCATCAATCTTTTAAATTCGAACACTTGAAAAGTATTATAATAATACTTAAAGTATAAATAATTAAAAATTAAATACAAAATAACTTTCATTATCTAATAATTGCTTATATTCCAATATATATATATATATATATATATATATATATATATATATATATATATATATATATATATATAAAGTGAGAATAACACCAAAGTTTTACAAGACTTGTTGAAATATCACCGAACTAATCAAAACACCAATCAAAGGATGAAAGTGTTAAAGAAAAAGTGCCTTTCTATTATAAAAACTAGAAAATTTACACATACTTGCATAATATAAAAACAAAATTAAGAATATCAGTGTTTTAAAGTAAAAAAAAAAAAAAAACTTTACATTAAATTTTGATAAAATAAAAATGTTTCATACTAAAATGTTTTGTAGTGGGTAAAATTTGTTGTTGGAAAAGATAAGAAATGAAAAATAAAAAGAGAAATTGAAGGAGAGTAGAAGGGGCAAGTGAAAGAAAGGAGAAAAATTTCACAAGACTTCACAAAAATAAATGTAAAGAAAAAAAGGAAATGGACTTTGGCCCATGACTTCACAAAAAATAAATAAAAATATAACAGGCCTCTTTAAAGTTGATTCAAACCATATTATTCATTTAATATAATGAAATATATAATTTTAAAGCAAAGGTTTACTTTTTATGTAATTAATGTTTATATCCTTGAAATTTTATATGTAAGTTAATTTTGTTTCTCACTTTTCTTGAACACATAAAATATCAAGAGAAACACGAGCAGTAAGAAAACTAAATGCAATTTATTAGTAAGACCATTTAAAAAAAAGTTAATTTTGTTTCTCACTTTTCTTGAACGCATAAAATATCAACAGAAACATGAGCAGTAAGAAACTAAATGCAATGTATTAGTGAGACCATTAAAAAAAACAAAAATCAAATGTCGTCATTATTGTTCATAATTTTTTCTGATATTTTAAACTGATATTCCAAGCCATTTCATAGTAGTTGTTGCTATTAAAGATTTGTGTATCAGATTTATTAAATATTCTTATTCGAAGCTAAGATATAATAATATTGCATTAAAAATTGCTACAATATATGACTTTGGCAAATTTGTGGCCTTTTTTCATCACTATTTTTTTTTGTTATCCACTGTATATAAGTTAGGGCACATTTATATAGGACAAAAAGTTATTTAAGTTTATCTTTTAAAATATAAATAAAAAATATATATATATATATATATATATATATATATATATATATAACCGTCAAATTTGTTTTAAAAATTAAGAAAATTATAAACAAGTTTCGAAACTTCAAATAATAGCTTTTGAAAGTAAAATCCATTAATTATATTTGTTTAAAAAATTGAAATTACTTAATAGAAATGTCAACGTATGGTTAAATTTAAAAACTCAAAAAACGATTAAACAAATTCATAAATCTTATTTTTTTTAATTTCAGAAACTAATGTATAAGCACGGAATATTTCTAAGAAAGGATAATATATTCATTTTTAGATATTACAATTTAAAATCATTGTTAAAATTATTCTATGAACCCAAATTTTAAAGATTTTCTAATAAGGTAAACTCAGGGTCAATTTCACGAACATGTATATAACTATGGTCACGTTTTATAACTAGAGCGAGTGTTGATTTGTTTACACACTTGTGCTTTATATTTGTTTTCCTTCGCTCTTCTCTTCATCGAATCGTTGGCCTGTGAACGAATTCGCGTTTGAAGACCCAATCAGGTTCGCTCTTTCTCTCTTCTCATTCCTTTACGTAGTTACCTTTAGCTTCTCTTTTCACAAATGTGTATTAACTTTTGTAACACGTTTGAATGTATGTGCAACTTATCTCCAACTATCGTTACTCACCTTCTTGTATGCATTATATTTCTCTGCTTTTTCACGTTTCCAACAAATGTTCATCCATCTTTGTTATCAAGCATCATGTGTAGCTTTGTGTATGATCATCATGTCATGTCGTCATTTATAGGATACAAAGAAACAACCTTTTATATATTTTTTGCGAAGAATAATGTTTCCATTGATTGTTACCATTATATGGTTGTGATCTCATATGGGGTTGTACTCAACCTCTGTGTCATCGTACTGATTATTCTCTGGTTTCCATTATTACATATACTTTTTTTCTCAGGCATAACGCCTGAGTATTGAATTGTTTAATCTGAAACCAACTTGTTAGCTTTGATCAACAACTTACCTGTGAGAGGATGTGGATTTTGTTACATTGGTATGATTTTTCATAAAGGGTATTTTTTTCCCTTGCTAATAAGATCGCATAACCACGGTGGTTGTCATATAATGTTATCATATTCTGAAGCTGTGTATTCGAGAAGGAGTAGGGTAGGCAAATTGAATTTGTTTTGGGCAAAGAGAATGGTAGGGTTTTCTGTGAGTGTTTTTGAGCCATTGTTCGATTTTCTGTTGCTAGCAGTTGATGGTTTTAATTTGAGATAGGTTTTGATTACCTGCTCAGAAAAGAAATCAAATTTTCGAATTCTGATACATGAAAAATTCCTTCCCCAATAGTCGCTCCTTATTACTTGTATTATAATCATGTTCAATACGTTGACCTCCAAAAGCAATAGTAGGCAATCAACCTACTGCAGATTGGGGAACTGTGTGTATGTATAATGTACTTAAGCCCCTCTGTATGAGAGTTAACTTTGATTATAAAACTATACATGAATGATTGAGATTATTCTGAGTTATAATTTAATCACCATTGTAAATTTTATGGTTGAAATTCACTCTCTCGATTCTCGCTTGATATGTACTCTCGTCTCTCACTTGATATGTTATACTATTTATATTAAAAAACATGTACACTTAATTAGCTTTAACTGATTCATCACTGTGTTAAAACCCTGTCTTTTGTCTCACCTTTCAAATCTGCCTGTGTGTAGCTAGAAATGCTTTATTTCTCAGCAGTCAAACATTCAGTACAAAAGTTAATATGCTCTATGAGGTATAGAGAATTTAATGTAAGGGGAAGACAAATTGGTATATAATATTTTTAAAAGGTAAAGGAAAATGTTAGCAAAATAGGTTCAATAAATGTATGCATCTTAATGATTATAAGATCTCAATACGTTCAATAGGTATGATGCTTTGCATAATTGCTGGCGAGGAAATTATGAAATGGCTGGTGTGTGAATCGTGTTTGTCTGCTTGTTACATAATGTACATGTTTTGACACCCAGTCTATGTTTTGATTCGAGTGAATCCAGTTCTTCTGCTTGCTTGTTATGTAGTGTACATTTCCTTTATACTCAATGATTTATAGATGGTTTACAGTATGAGTTTAACATCCTATACTGTGTGGCAGGTGGTATCAATTGATAGGATTGTAGCAATAGTATGGAGCGTCCATACAGAAGGAAGCTAGTTCCTCCCCGCTCTTCTGGTATAGCCTACATAATTAGAGTACCAAAGTCAAGTCCTCGAGTTGGTCATCAATACCAGGTGGAAGTTGCTTCCATGATAAAAGAATCAGAACTTGCACATAATGAAGTGGAAGATAGTGGACATGAGGGGTGGAGATATCTTGGACACAACGATTCTGCAGTTAATATAACTGTACCAGAAACTATTTGGAATAATTCGTGGAGTGATGCTGATGTAAAAAGCTTTCTCCTTGGTTTGTTTATTTTCGGAAAAAACTTTGTTAAGATCAAAAGATTTATAGAGAACAAAGCCATGGGAGAAATACTGTCATTCTATTATGGAAAATTTTATAAGTCCGATGAATACAGAAGATGGTCAGACTGCAAGAAGATAAAAGGAAGAAAATGTACAACAGGAGACAAACTTTTCTCTGGTCAGAAGTATATTGAACTGTTGTCTCGCTTGACTGTCCGTGTCTCAGAAGAACATAAAGATGATTTGCAACAGGTATTCAGCCTTGCTTTCTCTTACTGTCCCTTATGCTGCTTTGATCAACTGCAATACGTAGCTCGTGTCAATGCATTCTGATTTCAATATATTTTATTGTCATGTAATTTTATAGACAGTCTACTTGTGTGATTTATTTATTTATGACTGGAATAATGGTTTTGCTAAGATAATCTGTTTTATAGTGCATTAGTGCATTGTGTGTGCTCCCAATACATGTGTATTACAACTTCTCTACTTCTCTACATTACTATGTTTTTTGTTCCTGAATATTAAATGATTTGCATACCAGTAGATACAGTTGTTAGGAAACAACATCTGATTTTCGGATTATTTTGTTTTGTGTTCATTTTGTACCTGTGATCTAGACCTTTATTGTCAATGGACTCTTATTCCCTTCTTTCTTATGTCTATAACCAGGTTTCCAAGTCCTATTCAAATGGGAGAACTTCTCTAGAGGAATATGTCTCTTCTTTGAAGTCTATTGTTGGACTAGGTGTTCTTGTGGAAGCTATAGGGATTGGTAAGGGTAAGGAAGACCTTACCAGTCCAGCCATAGAACGTGGGAAGAAAATCCAGGCTTCACAAGCTACCAAAGCTTGGTCTTCTCTTGGACCCTGTGATATAATCAAACATTTGACTGAAGACTATCAATCGAGTAAAACTAAAAGTAATGATATATTCTGGGAAGCTGTTTGGCCCCGCTTGTTGGCAAGAGGTTGGCACTCAGAGAAACTAAAGAATCAAGGTCATCTCAGTTCCAAAAATGTTGTAGTATTTCTTCTCCCTGGTGTTAAGAAGTTTTCTAAAAGAAAACTTGTAAAAGGTGATCATTATTTTGATTCTGTCAGAGATGTCTTGAGCAGAGTGATAGTTGAACCAAATCTTCTTAAACTTGAAGATCTAAAAACAAAGGTTGGTGGCTGCAATGAAGAAAAGATAGAAAAGGGATCCAACGAGGGTGGTCAACCTGAAAACCATCACCATTGTTACCTCAAACACCAAGTTTCTACTAACTGTGAGAGAGAGACAGAAGCTGCTATTGTACACAGCAAAGAAAGCAAAGAGAATAATAATAATGCTGATTACCATGAAGGAAAACACAATGGAGATTCTACTAGCCAAAATGAAGTGAATGTTAAGTCCGCATATGATGATGCAAACAATATGGCAGAAAACTGTGAAAATCAGATTACCTATGTGGCTAGTGGCAATCAACTAAAGAGAACCATTCGGCATAAATTCAGACGAAGACCAAGATCAAGTCATTCAGATCTTGCAGGTCCTCCCATCAAACAGCTAAAACTTTCTCCACATGCTGAGGTTGAAACAGGTCACATTTTTGTGAACTCTGCAGGAAGCATAGGATCAGAAAAACAGGAACTCTCTCGGTCATCATGCATTCCAGACGTCAATAAGAAAGCCAGTAATGAACTTGGTCATCAGCAGGAGGTGACTTTAATTTCTTCCTTAGCTGAAGGAGGTCCAGAATTAGAAAATGAAAGAAGAAATATTAGTGGGGCTTGTCTTGACAAAGGCATTTCTTGTGACAAAGTGGAGAAAGGTGAACCACAACACACCATCAACTTCAATGAATCTCAAGTTCTACTGATGTCTGAAGATGCTGAGTTGATGACAACAACTGAGGAAGATAAGCAGGACCTCAAGCCAAAAGATACAAAAGATATAATTTTAAGGAGGAGCACAAGGAAAAGACCATTAACCATTAGAGCATTGGAATCTTTAACCAATAAATTCTTGCAGACACAAAGGAAAGGGAAAAGAAAAGACACCCTCTCATTTAAAGATCCCTTGAATAAAATTTGCAACCACATGACTCACGAGAGAGGTCTACAAAACGCAATGTAGCTAGGATGATTGATTGGACTCATTCAGTAAAAGAACAGCATTTGAATAGTTATTATTGTGTTTGCCTTTAGATTATATTAAATAACAGTTGTATTTTATAGGAATTTCATAATGAAGAGGTTGGAAATGTATGATGCTCCTCTCTGACTTTATTACATTTTAAAGTTAGCAATTATAATGTACAGACTTTCCATATGAGAAACTTGATGACATTGATGTTTTTTTTTCTCTTCATTTTCTGGCAATTGTAGTTTCATGGAATGTGCTCAGAAGAGCATCAATATCATTATCTAAAGGAATAATATCATGTAAAGGGACTTTTCTTGATTATATACCAAATTAGTGGCTGGTTGAAAATGACTTTTGAAACTATCTTGAAGCTCAAATGCTGAACACTCTAGTTTAACCAAGTGAATTCATATAGTAAACTAGATAAACATCTCCATTTTTTTTTTCAATATGTTGTTCTTTTTCTATTTTTTTTTTTGTCGTGTTTACTCATGTTTTAGTAAAGCCATCATGTTTGTTCAAGGTTTTATTTCAGTTCGTTTAAGCATCATTTTCCAGTTTTCCACTGTGTAATCTTCAACATGTCATCAAATGTCAATTAAGGGAGTAGTACTAGCAACCTCTAAGTATAGAATGATTGTGGATTGATGGTTCAAGAAAGTGGAATATGAGAATGTAGATGACATTCAGGGATGAAACCTGATGATATGTATGTAAATTGATTTTGATTTGATGTCATTTTCCTTGGTGTTAAGCAATATGTAATATTTTTTTAATTTATGATATGATAACTATACAGGCACACGTTATCATTAACCTGTTTTTTTTTTTAAGTATTTTCACGACTTATTTTCAAGTGAAAATCACATGTACATTATTGATTAAATATACTTTTAATTTTCATCTATTTTAACTAATCAATAATGTTGATGAATATAAAAGATTATATTTATAGTTTATAAAAGTAATTATGTGTAATTGTTATAACTATTATTACTATTATTGTTGTGTCAAATATGGTTGATGATTACACATAACTTTATAAGTTATTGTTAAGTTAGACGTAAATTTATCTATTAATATTAGATCATACTTATCATAATTATGTTAATTAGAGTTATTATGTCATCATTATCCGATTATGTTAAATCACTTATAACTATATAATTTCACATCTTAATAGCACATTAATCATAAACAAAGTCAAATCATAATATAAAATTATAAATGATTGATTTATAAAAGTTCACTTAATTAGTTTGAATTTAATATTCAAAACAATAGAGTTAGATATAAAACTAATTCTTTACTTAGCGTACAAATTCGTTCAAGTGATTTAAAGAAATAAAAGATAATTAAAAATGTGATGGATTTAAAAATAAATAAAAATATTACAAATGAATAAGAAAATAAAAAAAATAAAAAATCTTTTTAATTAAAAAATAAATGTTTAGTTTTATAAAAGTAAGAAAATTTTAAAAATATATATCAGATAAATTTATAAGTTTTTAAAATGTATTTAAAAATATTAAAAAAATTAAAATAATATTAACATATCTTTTAACATATAAGTGTGATTTAATAATAAAAGAAAAATATATTAAAAGACCCGAGCCCATTTTAGAGATTTACACAAAATTTAAGCAGTTGAGAAAAAAAAAAGAAAAAAATAAACAGCAAAGGAGATTGATACAAAAGATATTATTGCTTTCTTGATCTCATAATTATTAAGTACATCTCATATTAACATAAAAATAAATATATTTCAGAGTAAAAATTCATTTCAAAACATTTATTCGGTAAGATATTGCATATTTTTATGAAATTATATTCTGAAATATATTTTATATATTTTAAATATTATATTCCTAAGAAATTATTTCAGAGATATTTTAAACTGAAAGTTATTTTTATAAAAAGTAAAATTGTCATTTTAAAAATTTGTAGCATAAAATGTTTTGAAGCTGCAGGAATCAAAAGTCCACAAAAGATAAGATGAAATGAGAAGAAAATAATAATAATAGAAGAGCTAGAGAAAAATAAGTAAAAGATAATTATTAATCATTATATTAACTCTTATATTTGTTTAATTATTGAAATTGTATTTATATAAAATTTTTAAAAGTGATTCGTTTTTATTTTATTTAATAATTAAAAATTGTATTCATGTGGTTTTAGTATAAAATGTTTATTAAAACTATTCAAATTTTTAAACATGTTATAGAATCCACTAATCAAAATATTTTAAATAAGTAGGTTTAAGCTTAGTTTTTTTTTTTACACTCAAATAAAATTGTCATAACAGAATATTCCTTATAAAGATAATTGTGTAATCTTGATCTTTTATTATAAATGAAAATATGTGAGAAAAAAGATATATTGTTATCAAATCTAAATACATAAATATTCTGTTAAATAATAATTAGTTAAAAAAATAATATTTTATGTAATTTAGAAGAAAATTAAATATTTTGAAAGCTATATTAATTTCTTACATTTAATTAAAAATAAAAAATTTTACAACCAAATATCTGTAATATCTTTTACGTGTATAAATAATTAACTCCGGAACAGAAATGTGTTTAGATATCATATTTAAAAAAAAATATTTTTTATAGTTTTTTTTAATAAATTATGGATTTTTCATTTTTTTTTCAACATTTTTTCCTGTGAACTTGGTTTCTATAATTATAAAGTGATTTATATTGATTTATTAGTTCAATTTATTATAAATTATGCAATTTTTCACTCTTTTTCAAGTTTTAATTTTTTGTCCTGTAAACTTCATGGTTTCCATAACTATAAACTGATTTATATTGATGTATTAGTTCATCGAATTTTTTAACAAATATGGAGGCTGATTTCATTATAAACATAGCAAAACACTTTTTTTTTAAATTATACACAATAAGTTTTCGTCAAAATTTAACACACTAACTCTCTTGTTTCTATCATTATAGTATTTTCTAGTCGTCATATTTTATTACAAAACTTGTGAATGAGAATAACAAAGTCTTAATATTTTGGTAGATAAAATAGAATAGAATAAAAAAAATATGTAAAAATTGAAGATAAGTGCATTTTTAAAAGATGCTTCTAGGGCTTATATGGCCCAAATAAATTGACCCTAGTGCAAAATAAGTTGGGTGTTTCTTCCTGAACCCTACATTTTTCCAAAATTTTCATTATTTTTCATTTTATCCTCAAAGAAAGTTGTGCATCAAAATGGACACTTCGGTTTGATGACCCCGGATCTACAGGTATGTACGAAATTATTAAATCAGGAAGGAAAGTTTTGGCAACCATAATATGCAATCTTGAGAATAATTTTTTAGGGATGTGATTATCCGGAAGACTATTTCGGAGTAGATCTCCAGATTTGAAAAACCTCCATATGAAAAATTCGGTATACGTAGTTATTGTCATCAACTAGAACATCTATTCCGATAATTAATCCAGACCTGAGAATGTCTAACTTGATTCGTCAACATGGTAATACCTAACCAGATTTGTCAATCTGGTAATGCAACAATTGGAATAGAAATTTCGGAAACACTAACTGAATCTTATACGATTAATCAAAATACCCCCACTTCGGTATGCCTTTAATACCACACTCTATATTCTGCTCCAACACCACATGTTCACCAACACACCCATCGTTTTCTTCCTCCATCCATTAACCCCCACTTATATAGGATTTCCATTTTTGTCCAACATTGTATAATCTTCTTCTTCACTCTCCATCACCTGCCAATAACCACAGCAACCGAGAAACACCTCCTTCCCACTCATCTTCCAACGCATACACAATATAGAGGAGGATGACACATTCATTCCAGCAGCCTCATTACCTTCACCTTCAGCTAAGCTAAAAACACAGATCACTCTAAACCCCATTCTCACACGAACCATCACGTTTTATTCTCTTATTTTACCCACGTTACTCTTCAATCCATAAATAAGACATAATTTCTTCTTCACCCAACATAATCTTAACAGAAAACCTAATAACCCAAATCCTAAAAAACAAAGAAAAAGAGGACCAAACCCAGTGGTGCACCAATATAGTGATATTTTCACATTAGACTCATCATAAATGGAGGTAGGATGGGCTGCAGAGGCATCGATGGTAGTCGTTGAAAACACCTTCAATGACAACACAACATGCAAACAAAAAGATAGTTTCAAGCCCTATTTTTGCATAACGGAGTTATGGTTTTCCATGGCATAAGCGGAATGAAAGGCAACGAATAAAACAGAGACGAGAAAGAGAGCTTAGAATTTTGATAATAAAATGATATTATTCTGAATGCATTTTTTATGTAATGCACAAACATGTTTATATATAAAGAATGGGCTAAGAAGAAGGTGGGCCCAGAAAGAGAAAAAGAAACAGAAAAATCAACGGTCCAATGAGGTGGAGACACATATCTTCAATATGCCCCCCTCAAGTTGGATTGTGGATGTTCAGAACTCCAAGCTTGGTTACAAGTCTTTGAAACACCGCATGATCTAAGGCTTTGGTAAATACATCTGCTGGTTGTTCCGATGATCTAATAGGAAGGAGGTTAAATAATTTTTGTTGGAGCTTCTCTCTTACCACATGACAATCAATGTCAATGTGTTTAGTACGTTCATGAAAATGTTGTTGACGACTATATGTCTAGCAGATTGAGAGTCACAATAGAGATTGGTGATACTGCATGGTTGTACACAAAGGTCTTCAAGCAGGAAGGTGAGCCATTGTATTTCAAAGCATGTAAAGGTCAGTGCCTTGTACTCGGCTTCGGACAAGGATCTTGAAATAGTGCTTTGCTTTTTGGTTCTCCAAGAGATCAAGGAGTCTTTGAGGTATATGCAATACCCGGTATTCGATCCTCCTGTGATAGAATAGGAAGCCCAGTCAGAGTCACTAAAGGCTTTTAAATGTATGATAGAGTTTTTATAGTAGAAAATACCTTGTGCTTTTGAGTTCTTCAAATATCTAAGAATGCGTTGAATAGCTTGGTGATGAGACTTTGCTGGTGCTTGCACAAATTGACTAAGAAATTGAACAACAAAACTGATGTCAGGGCGAGTATTAACAAGATATAGGAGGCGTCCAATGATTTTGCGAAATGTAGTTGCATCATGAATGTCAACTCCTTGTTCAAAAAGCTTTTCGTTTTTCCTAATCATAGGAGTGGGAACAGGTTTAGCATTAAGCATTCCTGCATTTGGTAAAATGTCAAGAGCACACTTTCTCTGACATATATGTATTCCATCATGTGTTCTTGCTATCTCCAGGCTAAGGAAAAATTTTAACTGGCCAAGATCTTTAATTCTGAAAGTTGCATTCAGGGCTTCTTTGATATCAACAATGTCTTTTATATCGTCACCTGCCAAGATAATGTCGTCTACATACACTAACAACACAGTAATGGAAGTCTTGATATTTTTAATAAAAAGGGAATTATCAGCTTTTGATTGCTTGAATCCAAGAGTTTTTAGAAAAGATATAAGTTTTTCATTCCACGGTTTACTTGCCTGCTTCAAACCATATAACGATTTTGTCAATCTACAAACTCGTGTGGAATTATTTTGAGAATCAGTGTTAATATCTGGAGGAAATGTCATGTAAATTTCCTCACTTAAGTCACCATGCAAGAAGGTGTTATCTACGTTGAGCTGTTCTAAGAACCAATTCTTTATAGTAGCAACTACAGTCAAAGTTCGAATCGTAGTCAACCTTGCAACGGGAGAATATGTGTTAAAATAGTCAACCCCTTCGCATTGTGTGTACCCTTTCGTGACAAGGCGTGCTTTGTATCATTTAACATCTCCATTTGCTTTCCTTTTAATCTTGTATACCCACCTACAACCAATAGGTGTTTTAACTGGTGGTAGATCAACAATCTTCCAAGTGTTATTTGCTTCGAGAGCTTGTATTTTTGTTTGGATGGCTTTAACCCACTTTACATCTTGGATAACTTCCTCAAAGGTTTGTGGCTCGTTTTGAGTAGAAAGAGAAAGAGTATATTTGAGTTGTTCATCAGATAAACTTTTATAAGAAAGAATTGAATCAAAAGGATAACGAACCTTATTTGTTTCTTGTAGATTTTTGTGTGATGATAATTGAAGTTGATGGTAATCTTTGAGGAAGGCGGAAGCTCTATGTGTTCTGGTAGATCGCCTTAAATTTTCATCAAAGACCTCTTCCTCATCATTTTCTTCTTGTAAGTTGGGTGACTCTAGGTTTTCAACAGAAGTCTCATTCTTTGTATTCTCTTGTTGAACATTATCTTGATTTTTATCAAACTCGAAATCATCATGTATAGGCTCAATAGTAATATTACTATGGTCAGAACTTTCTTTGTCATGGTTATCAATGATACGACATAAAGTATGTTCATGGAATATCACATTTTTGGAAATGAAAATCTCTCTGTTATTAACATCAATGAGCATATAACCTTTATTTCCTTTTTTTAAGCCAAGAAAAATACACTTTCGAGCACGTGGGTCCAACTTACTTCTATTATGTTCTAAGGTAGAAGCAAAACATATACATCCAAAGATTTTAAGATTAGAAAGATCAGGTTTATCACCATATAATATTTCAAAAGGACTTTGATTATGAATAACATGCGAAAGGAGACGATTAATAAGATGTACTGCATGTAAAATAGCATAAGACCAAAAAACCTTGGGAAGATTGGATTGAAACATGAGGCCGCATGCAACATTAAGTATGTGTTGATGCTTTCTTTCCACCACAGAGTTTTGTTGAGGTGTTTCAACGCATGATGTTTGATGAATAATACCATTTCTGTCATAGAAATCTTGCCAACAAAACTCATGTCCATTATCGGTTCTAATAATCTTGATATTTTTATCAAACTGATTTTTAATGAAAAACACAAAATTATTAATTAAATCTCCGGTTTCGTTCTTACTTTTCATTAAGACAACCCATGTATGTCGAGTGTAATCATCCACTATAGTTAAGAAAAACTTATGGTCGTGTATAGAATGAACTCCAAAAGGCCCCCAAATATTTATGTGAATCAAATAAAAGGGGTTACTAGTTTTAGTTTTGCTCAAAGAAAAAGGAAGTCTATGTTGTTTGGCTAAATGACAAGGGGTTCAAACATTAGTACTGTCAAAACATACATCACTATAATTTTTTGATATTTGTTCTAGAACTTTGTTTCATGGATGACCAAGTCTACAATGGCAAATATTCAAATTATTTACATGCTTATCATTGTCATGAAAGAAAAAAACAGAACTTTCAATATCAGAGAAAAAATAGAGGCCATTCTAAACATCAACTTGACCAATCATCTTGCAAGTATTCTTCTCTAGAATTTGGCAAACCTTATGAGAAAAAACAAGTTGGCAATGCAAGGTACTGATAAGTCTTTGAACAAATATAATATTCAAGGTAAAAACAGGAATGTATAAAACATTATATAAAATGATTTGTTTTGTTAAGAGGACAGTTCCAACTATTTCGGCAATCACATAATTATTATTTGGTAGTTTAACTCGTATAGGTTTAATTTTATGATGAGTAAAAAACAAGGACATAGAACTAGCTACATGATTCATAGCTCCTGTATCAAGTATCCAAGAAAACTTACCCATATTACCTTCTTTGGAATGTTGTGTTGAAATTGCATAGTAGGTATTCACAGCTTTTTCATTCTGATCATTCTTTCTAGAGTGTATGATATTGCTTATTTGCTAAAGTTGTTTGGTATTGAGAGATTTCAAAATTTGGTCATTGACATCTTGTTTCTCTGAAGGACTCTCTTCACTCTTTTAAATAGCATTTGTGGTGTGATTGTTCCTCTGTTTCATCCATGGAGGAAAACCATGCTTTGAGTAACATTCATCAGCTGTATGATTCATCTTGCTGCAATACGTGCATTGTTTTCCATAGTTCTTGCCTTTGCCTCTTCCATAACTTCTTGATCCATGATTCCCATTATTTGCTCTGTTTTTTCTTTGATTTTGCTAACCAGTACTATTGACAAAGACCTTTTCGATGATAGTATTTTCACTCAGTTGTCGTTCTTGCTGAAGCACAAGAGAAAAGATGTGATTGATGTTTGGAAGAGGTTCCATCATCAATATCTATGTTTTAATAGTGTTATAGATCTCACCAAGACCCTTCAAGAAGCACATCACACATTCTGAATCACGATAGTCTGATATCACTTTCACAAGATCAAAGCTACATTTTTGTTCGCAATTACAAGTAGGAAGAGGACGCAGTGAATCCAGTTCTTCCCATAAAATTTTTGAATCAATATAGTAATCATGACCTCTTACCTTGTTTAATAGAATTAACTTCTTGGAGAAGATCTGAAATACGAAAATGATTGCTTTTCGAAAACCTTTCTTGCAATTCATCCCATAAGACTTTGGCATTGTCAACATAAACAATACTTTGCGCGATTTGTGTGGATAAAGTGCGTGTGATCCAAGAAACAACCATCACATTTCAACGTTCCCAGGCTTCATACAGATCAACAGTTCTTGTCGGTTCAATGAGCTTATCGTTCACGAATTTGAATTTGTTTTTCGACGTCAAAGCTCTTCTCATGGATGTACTCCATGCATGATAATTGGAACCATCTAACTATTGTGTGATAAGAACAGTTCCAGGATTCTCTCCTAGATGCAAATAATAGGGGCTAGCGGGATTTTGCAACGCATCCATGATCTAAGAAGAAAAAGAAAAGAAGAAAGAAAAAAGAAAAAAGAGGAAGAGAAAGAACCTGGATGGATGAAAGAGCGTGGCGCAGCGGAGCAGAGCGGGACCCGCTCTGATACCATAACCGAGTTATGACTTTCCATGGCACAAGCGGAATGAAAGGCAAGAGTAAAACAAAGACGAGAAAGAGAGCTTAGAATTTTGATAATAGAATGATATTATTCTGAATGCATTTGTACGTAATGCACAAACGTGTTTATATACAAAGAATGGGCTAAGAAGAAGGTGGGCCTAGAAAGAGAAAAAGAAACAAAAAAAATCAACGGCCCAATGAGGTGGAGACACATATCTTCAATATGGGGGCTTCTCCCTGCACCTCCAATAATCTCTCCTGTACCCCCAAAACCTACTTTTTTTTCATGTTTGTCCCTGGTTAAAAAAAAAGTTACTGTCTCTTTTCTTTCTTTCACCGCACTGCACCCCACCCCTCACACCCCTCAGCACACTGCACCCCCAAAACCCCTGCACCCGCACCCCAATAAAGCAGATTCCCTCCCTGCACGCACCTTCACCCTTGGAATCTTTGACCTAATTTCTTTTATCTTGCACAAAGCCTCCACACCTCCATACACTCTCCATCCTCATTCTCCCTCTTCTCCCTCTTCTCCCACAAAGCATTCTCCCCACGCAGTATCCTTTTCTCCTCCACACACCATTCTTCTCCCCAGCGTCGGCACCCGCCTTTCATCCTTTCACGCGGCTTCTCCATTTTTTACAGGTAAGTAATACTGGTTTTTTAATATTAAACAGCATGTGTATATTTTTATTTTAATTGATTTTATATGTAGCTTTGTCTTAAACCTGCTTTGGAAAGGTGGGTTGTGTTGATGAGTGGTGTGCGTTTGAGAGGAAGGGTTGTGGCGTTTTTTTTTTTAAGGAAACGGATTGTGGAATCCGTTTCCCCATTTTTTTTTTCTTTTTACAAA
>Ga0214542_1004839_pt1 | contig 26253 bp, 12 predicted proteins | sample CNSS1metaG_FD_160096 | JGI IMG/M metagenome (GOLD analysis project Ga0214542, IMG submission 160096) | Root nodule microbial communities from cowpea collected in UCLA plant growth center, Los Angeles, California, USA - CNSS1 | ecosystem: Host-associated > Plants > Roots > Nodule | place: USA...
AAGATCAAACCTTAGTGGTAGCACAACCTTGCCTACCACAAACCACTTTCTCCAAGCTTCAAACCAAGCCAAAAGCTTCAAGAATTGATCCAAGATCAATCTTCAACAGCTGCAACACCTATGATCATGAAGGAGAGAGTTTCCACAAGTTTCCAGAACCAAATCGTGCTCTAAAATGATCAACAAACCTCTCTTTCGAAAATCACAGCTTTTATAGTCAAACTGTTACGAAATTCAACAGGTTGATTTTCAAATCAATTGGTTGATTTCACTTGACTTAAGTGAAATCTGTCGATTAAAAAATAAATCAACTGATTGAATTTGTTGCAGTTTAAGACTACTGCAACCAACCTTTTAACCTGTTGAAAAACCATTCAACAGACTAAAAGAGACATTTTAACCTGTTGAAAAACCATTCAACAGATTAAAAACACAACAAAGACCAAACTACATCTAATTAATGCTTTAAGATCTACAACATGAATTACAAACTACAAGTACACTTTCTTAATGATGTAACTACATGGAGAGCACACATTCCAGCCTTGATCACCATGGATATCATAAATCTCCTTTCCTTCATCAATGTAGACTTCATTCCAATGGTTATGGCTTCAAGATAGTTCAAAAGAGCTTCATTCAATCTTCATCAAATTTTCAAGAAGCAAACCACCTTGGCTTCTCATGTCAACAAGTTAGTGTGTGTTTTTGGAGAGCAATAAACCACCTTTTTATAGGTGTGAATGAGGGATGAATATGGGTTAAAATCTCATGGCTCATAATGAAAAACTTGTAACAGCTCAACAATAGTCATATTATTGTAAATACCAAATCGAAACTACTCTAGCTATAATGGCCAAATTACAATTGCATATTTTGCAATAACCAAAATTTACAACAATCCCCAACATATTGCAAAATATGAGAAATAGAAGAAAAAAGAAAATCCTGGGTCTCTATAAGATGTAATGCATCAGAGTTGGTATAGCAAGCTATATGAATCAGTCTTAGATTAAGAAACTTAACACAATGTAGTTGGTATAACAAGCTATATGAACCAAAAACACTTGATATGTGTTAGCGGTTTATCAATCATAGTACACCCCCCAATTCTTGCTATTATTGTTGTGTTGCGCTACTAGGCCATGCGCGTGCCTGGTATTCATGAGTGCTTTAGAGATCATGCTAAGATCTCATGCAAACGATCCCACTCGACACTCATATAGGTGATTTCATCAAGTGTATGCTGCAAATCATATACCACCCATAAGGGATATGAAAATCATTAAAACTTTTGTTTAAACTATAATTCTTACATGAGAATTTTAATTACAAAGTTTAACCTCTCAAAAATGCAGTCTCTAGCACTTTGACACGCACCATAGGAATGAACATAATTGATTGATTTAAAAATCAATTTAGTGCTATCAGAACTAACAAGCGACTTGTTTTTAACCATATGAACCTTATTCATAGGATCTCCAATCACAAAGATTGGGTTACCATCACTTGTTTGTTTCAAGTGGCTTAAGTCTCATTTCCCTTTATGCTTTTATAATCATATTTCTTCTCGGAGTTTTGTCAGAGGATTCGCAAATAGTTAGCTATTACCGATTGACAATCACAATGTATTGACACATTTCATTCCTAGTGGAATGTTTAGCTAAGAAGTTCGTCAACTACTCAACTTCACTATCAGGCATTTCTAGAGCAACAAACTCATATTTCATTGTTGACCTATCAATTATTATTTGCCTGGTTGATCTCGATATAATCACATAACTCCTAAGTGTGAATCAAAGATCCAATTAGCATCATTGTACTCTTTTAGTACAATGGGAAATCCATTATATTCAATGGCATAATCCATTGAACCTCTTAAGTATCTCATAATCTCAATATTCCTAATTAAAATATTAAATGTATCTTCTTAGTCTACCTATTGCTCATCAGCAACATCCATTTGGTCTAGAAAAGACCATTAAAAGTAGTAAGCTCCAACTAATCGAGCATACTGAATTGAGAAAAAAATTCTCCTATATTTTCTTTCTTTAATAGAGAATTAGTATCATAAGGGATAAGTCCTAATTTCTAAACTTTCTAAAAAGTTTCTCAAGTGTAGTTTTGGGATAGTAATATACTATCTCCATTCCTTATGATTCTAACTTCTAAAAAGTCACATTTACTTCACGCACACATAAATATATAATCACATATTCTCTATTTTCAAGTACTACCACCATCATCATTGGTTGAAAATCATCCCAATTAATGACTATTTTCCCTTTAAAATATGTTCACTCTAATGATTTTTTTTCCCGAGCAATTTACTAGCATTACCTGCACCTCCACAGTCTTGCGTGTTGTTGGTAACATTTTTTATTGCACCAAGCTCTTCTTGATATTGGCCTCCAACCACGTGCATGCAAGCATATGCTTCTTTAACATCTTTTATAACAAAGATGTATATATATTGCATCATCTTTTCTCTATCGTCAAAATAAGAATGACATTTGTGAGAAGAACATCTCCTTCCGATTGCCACAAGCTATGAATGTTCCAACAAAAACGGTGTCACGAAGATACGTGTGGTTCCACTAGCGTATCGAAGGAGGCTTGTAGTATGGGTTTTGCGTCATCCATTACTTCCCTTCTTTCTCGTGGGAACAAACAACATAGCAACCATCGTCTTGCGCCTTCACTTATCACCATCATGTGCCTCGCCTCCGCCGACCACCATTGCCATTCACGAGACCACCATGACATCGATATTGAGGCCATCGTAATTGGAGCCACTACCACTGCCAGACCCTTGCAAGACTGAGTACGTCCCTTCGAAGAAACATCGTGTCGCCTTTGTGCCAATCGTTGCATCCATCCCATGCTTCCGCTCCATTTCACACAACCTTCATCTCCCTTCTATGAGCGAGAGAAGGGAACAACCCCTACTGCAACTTCTCCTACAACTGCGTTCCTTCGTCAGTCTCACCAGGATCACCCTCTTCGTCACCTCTACATCGTTTGAATGTCGCTGCCACCATTGTGGCCTCCGCCACGCGTGCCATTAGAATCTTTAGCTCCGCGAAGATCGTGTTTGACGAGGAACTTCCAACCCTCGGTTCCCTCCATTGCGTTGAAGAAGTGAAAAAAAATGGGGCACAATGATGTATCCTTCAATTTGAATGAAATATCAAAATTGATGCTTGTGACTTTGTGTATGTACATCTGATGCAGAAAAAGTAACTTGGACAAAGAATCACTTAGGCTACAAACAACGTACAAAAGAAATTGAAAAGTTGCCACATATTTGCAACTACGGCCTATTTTCTTCCCTCACATCTTTCATTGGCATTAATGGGCATTAAATGGAAACTTCATACTAACAATATATTTCACACATGAGGTTATCTCTTCTCAACAAAAATAAATCCTCATCAAGAATAAATCCTTAAGATTGTAGTAAAAATATGATGAGAACATAAATAGGAAAATTCCTGAGGTGTGTTGAAAACACTGCCCTTAAGGATTTAGCCGCAATGTATGCGCAAATCTCTTAGGGTACAACAGGAACATCTCGGATATATCCTGAGGATAACAAAAACTAGCAAGATAAGTACTCTTTGCAAGAATATGAATAACCCAGGATAATAGAAGAAAAATATAGAGGAAGAACAAAGAACAAGAAACCTAAGAAAGAAAAAGATATGAGTTATTGTGTGTTTCTGGAGAGCAACAGACCACCTTTTTATAGGTGTGAATGAGGGATGGAGATGGGTTAAAATCTCATGGCTCATGATGAAAAACTTATAATAGCTCAACAACGGTATTATTATTGTAAATACCAAATTGAAACGACTTTAACTATAATGGCCAAATTACAACTACATATAGTTATTCCATAGAACATTGGATGTGAAATATAATCATTAATCATCCTATAAACTTTTAATTACAGGTAAGTTTAATGTAACATCCTATTTTAATAACGTTATACTAAAAATAAAAAAATCATATTCAATAATTAAAAGTAGATAATCCACAAGGTTTATATAATATATCCTTATAGTCATCCAAAAGAAAACTATAATAATATATTATGTATACATAATCATAATCACTATGTAACTATGATTATATCCCGAAATTGTTCTTATTTTGCCTAAATATACTCACAGGTACACAAGTGTTTTGTATAGGCCTAGGCATATTAGGTAGTCTAAGTGTCCACTCTCCTTCAGTTCTCTAGATAAAAAGTCTTCTTCACTATAGATGTTTGGATGTTCTCTTCTTATGAGGGTGATGTGACCCCAGCAGGGACGCCTCATAGGGGTATTCCTCGGGTGATATATCCTCTACTTTGATGTGTCACAATGTCCTCTTCTGGCATGACCGGGGTGTCCTAGATGGAAATGGTGTCTCCAAAGACACTATGACGTTCAAGTTAGAAGCGTGTTACAGATGGGGATACAACAACTAAAATGATTCTACCCACATACCTCATGAATAGTGACTATATATAGTACATAAATGACTCCTGTTTATTGGGCCTAAGATTCCAAGGATTATCTCGTTTTAGGGTTTCCTAATGTGTTTTCTTATCTTTAATGCTTTTGTCATTCGTCCTTTTGCTTATGTTGACTCGTGTCGTAGTAGTGGCATATATGTCCCTTACTTTTAGGTACCGGCCGAGGTGTACTCATCTTTGGGTCTTCAATGTGCATTAGTTGAGGTGTCCTCATCCCTAGGTCTTCAATATGCATCATCCTTTGCTCACACAAAAATCGTGATCATTTCAAAAGAAGAAAACAAAACCACACAAAACCAACAAGACACAGAAAAGGGTAAGCAAATTTGCAAAGAAAACAACATTATTAATAGTTTTGTCTACCAAATCAAATCATACAATTTCACATATACCTTAAACTACAAATACCTTACACGAAAAACTGCTCTAACTATCAGCCTCTAATTAAATATCTGAGCAGTCAAAGTGAAGAAATGATTGTCTAGAACCAACCGTTAAAATTTCAACTCGATTCGACGATTAATCACGCAGGAATCTTAAATTTCCCGAGATGGCTCAGAGGTTGAAAGTCCAACTCGCCCAACCGAATATTTCTTGGCCAAGCGAGCTTACCTATTTGGATTCTCTGCCAAACTCAATTTTGGCACTCGCTCAATGAGTGTTGGGCTTGCAAAACGAGTCTGCATAACGTGAAAACCAAATTCTACAATTTGATGGTACCGGATGGCCAAAAATCAAATTTTAAGCATTATACAAGTTCCAAACCCATCAAATCCATGGTAAACCAATCAATCTAACCAAAATCATCACATTCACCACACATACGATAGAAAAGCCTTAAATTTTATAACACACAAAAACCCTAAAGCATATTAATTTCATAAAATTGAAGATCATATACCCCAATTTTAATAGTCCACAATAATTAATCATGTATGAGCAAGGAATTCGCTTCCCTCAGGTAAAATTGACGTTCTTATGCTCCCAAACACTATTTTGCAACCCCTTCCCAAAAAAGAACATATTCTTTTTACACCCAAAGGAAATAAGATCAATGATCTTAATAGAGGGCTAAATTCATCAACATTCAGAGACAAATTTGGGATGAGAAGGACCACATGCAACCTAGATATAACCAAATAAACAAAAGAATACAAATTTGACTTTCTAAAAGTGGGAAAAGAAGAGAACTTACTTTAGTGACAATTTTGTTTGGGTAGATTTGTATAGCTCCTCTTGGTGATTGCAACAGTAGTCTAAGTTTAAAGAAAAGACGAGGTTGAACTAAGCTAAGGGAGGAAGAAAGAGGATGAAAGAGGATTGTTTTAAGGAAAGTGATGAACTCCCTCTGTGTGTTTGCTCTTAAACATCCTAAGGGGTATTTTAGGGTTTTCAAATTCTACATGGGCATTTAAGGGATTTCACTTTCAAATTTTCTTTTTGAAATAAATTCAATTTTTTCTTATTATTTTCATAATTTTATATATATTTAGAGATTTCCCACCACATTTTTCCAAAATAATTGAAGAAATATGTCACTAATTAAAATAATTTTCCACCACATAACATATATAAATAAAAATCATTTTATATAGCATTGAAATAAAAATAATATGTGTCACTAATGGAAAATGGATCACTTATATCTAACTACAACGAATCACATATTAAAAAAGTGTGGTGACATTTTTATATATTGAGTAACTTTTTTATGTCTGACCTTTTGTAGTCAAATATAAAAGTCTCATTTACGTCAAGGGACCTAGGGATTTGACGTAAATGGAACTTTTTACGTGTGATCACAATGAGTCCGACGTAAATAAGAACACTTTTTTTATGTATGGCCTTTGTGGTCAAATATAAAAAGTATCATTTATGTTAGAGGGCCTAAGGATCCGACATAAATGGGTTTTTTCACATCTGACCATAAGGGACCAATATAAATGAATTTTTAAAATGTTGCATCTAACTTTTCTTCCTAATTTTTTCTTCCTCAAAAACCTCTCTTCTTTGACGATGACCCTAAGTGTGATGGAAGCTCCATTGGTGATCAAAATAGCTCATTTCTTCATCTTCCGTGGGAGATTTATGGTGGGGAGTGATTCTGTCTGATTTCATGTGTGTTATATACTGAGGTAAGTTGTCAAAACTTTTACATTGAAATTATGATTGTTTTTGGAGAATTCAACAATGTCTCCCTTGTTGTTGATGAGTGTTTTGTGGTGGTTGTGGGTGTTTCGAGGTGGTTGCTTCGATTGCATTGAAGTTTTGATGGGTCAAGTGTGTCATTGAAGTATGTGCTCTATATCTTTTAGTTTTTTTTTTAGAATTTTAATCATGAGAATGCATGAATATCTTCATTGTTATTATGTCTCATTTTTGCATATTGTTGTCATTTGAGTTTTATGCATATAAAACAAAGTCATTTCAATAGTGGTAGTAATACCTAAAAGCTTATAATAAGAACAAAACAACTTTATCTTCTCTTGAATGCTAAAATGTGATGACGAGAATTGCCTAGTAAAATTATGTTTGGCACCATTAATAATGTAGATATTTTGTTTAGAATATGCTTCAATTCATGTGGTAAGGTCACTTCTAGGATTATTCCATGTTTTTTGTTTTTGGATAATAAACGTCTAACAAAGGAATTAGTTAACTAGGTTGTTCCTTTCCATAAGTGGATGTGTTTATTTTTACTATGACCTACATCAATCAAAGATTTAATTTCATTATGAAAATCATTTTAATTTGCATTGTTCTAGTTATTCTTACGTTTTATTTATATTTACCTCCTGCTTTTTATGATTAATTTTTTAGCATCAAAGTTTACATTTTCTTGCATGATTAATTTTAACAAAATATTTATCAACGACATCTTTTGGAATTGAAATTCAATTTCAGCTTCTTTCTTCTTTTTATTAAGATAGTGAAACTTAAGTATTAGTTAACTCTATAAAATTAGGTAAGATGAAATTTATATCCATTTATATATTATAATTTAATTATATCTATAGTCGATATAAGATTTTCAACACATTTCCTTATATTAATAAACACAAGAACAAAGAAGGACTCCATAGACCTAACTAATTTTGACTAGAATAAATTCTTATTGTCTTTAATATCATATCAAAAGAGAAAAAATTAAAATAATTTATTAAATCAAGAAATGTAATATTCACGGATAAGAAAAGACTATATATAACGTAAAACATACTAAGAAGATGAATATAAAATGAAACAAAAAGAATTGATTACATAAGAAAATATACCGTCTAAGTACATTCAATTTTAATATTAAGATAATAAAAGTTATGTCTCATTTAATTTTATGAAAACACGTCACACATACACACAAATTTGGTCATATATCTAATGGATGTAATTTCTCACTTTTACATTTTAAATGATTAGAAAGTTAGTTTTTAAGTAACATTTTCTCTAAGTCAACATATTATATGAATAATTATAAGGTGAACAATGTAGCTAAATCAACTTCTCTTAATTTCTTTTGGTCAAATTTCATAGAACTAAACTTCAATAATAAAAAAAAATATGGGTTAAATATGTTTTTAGTCCCTAAACTTGGACGTGAAATTAAAATTCGGTCTTATCCTACATTTTGATTACAAACTTTAAAATTAAATGGATATAGTCTTTTTTAATCCAAAAATGTTATTTTTTTTACTTGTTAAATAATGTTTTAGATTGACATCGGAGTTGGAATATGTCAAATGGTGTAAACAATTTACACATGACCTGAAATGCAATTTAACACGTGAAAAAGGTTTTATGTAGTTGGATTAGAAAATTTATATTTATTATTTTTAAAAATTAATAACCAAATTATATTAAAATTTGAAATAAGAACGATTTTTAATTTTGTGTCTAAATTTAAAGACAAAACATATTTAATTCAAAAATTATTAGTCTCAATATACAGCATAAAACCTTAATGTATAGTACCAGGGAGGGAGATAAAGAAACTTATATCACACCATGTGAATATATTAAGAACTAGAAAACTTTGCATTAGTTAAAACAAAAATAAAAAAATAAATATCATAGAAAAAAGTTCATAGGTAGGAGAATGGATATTTTTTCTTCTCCTCAAAACTCATTCGAAAGTAGTTCGAAGAATAAACCAAAAACAAAAATAAAAAGTGATATGATTACTCTATAGTATGAAAAGACAATGATTTCAAACAAGATGTCTACTAATTTAAACATACTACATCACAATTGACGAAAAATTACTCACAAGAAAGGATGAATGAAATTACTAACTTTTTTCTAGAAGTCATTTAGATACATTATGGGGGGCAGATTAACAACATTGATTAGTAGAATTCTAGAAGTCATTTTCGAGATTCCAACAAAAATAATAAAAATGTCATAATTTTAAATAATGGGTGAGATAAAAAAAAAAAGAGAGTTACATATAGAAATAAAATTTAAATATTTGAAAATCCTATTATATAACCTTAAACATCTGTCCACTCTTCATGCTTCGGAAGGACGAACAACATTTCGAATTAAAATGTACTTAAATTAGAAAAAAATAGTAAAATTAAAAATTTAAAAAATCCTTATTCTTTTGTTCCTCTTCTTCAAGCTCACTCCCCAAAGCGGTGACATGACATGAATACCAATACAAAAAAATTACATGGATGCATTGTGGAATTAAAGAAAAAGAAAATGCATGGATGCATTGAAGAGGAGAAAGTGGGTAAGAAGATGGGCATAATAATGAGAGTAGTGGAGGAGAAGAAAAGCTTATTGAAATGCATTATTAATGAAGGTGGATTGAAAATAGTCCAACAAAATTCACCCTTACTTTAATGATTTGCCATGAGTAATTAAACAAGGTTGGAATAAAGGGGGTAAAAGAGATTAGCAAGGAAGGAAACAGAATTGAAGGAGTAAAGAAATGATGATAAAAAAGTGAGACAAGGGTGGGACATGCAAGTGAAAGGGAAAAAGAATAGAGCGAAATCCTCATTGGTGTGAGGAAAAGAAGGAAAGTGAGTAAGAAACAAAAGTAAGGGATGAGGTCCTAAGGTTTAGGACTTTTTGGCCCTTTTGGGGCTAGGCAATAGTAAAATATATAGCAAGGGTGAATGATGTAGATCCATATAGATAGGAAGAGAGCTAAGTCATTTAATTAATCACAATCAATCAATCATAAGATAATAAGCTAGTTTTGAATGAAGCCCTTTGGTTTTGGGTGGGTTTGGTTGGTGGGTGATGGGGGATACAGTGACAAAGTGGGAGAAGACTCAAAATAGACTACTACATCACATAAAGAGAGAAAGGTTACATAATTCTAACACCATTATTCCTACTTCTCCTTCCCACTTTCCACTTTCCACTTTCCACCACCCTTTTCCCCTTCCTCAAATTATCATAACATAATGCTTTATCTCCTATTCATGTCAAATGCTTTGGAATGGGTTTTGTTTTTGTTTTTAAGTGTTCAAAAACTAAACATTATTTTATTGTTTGATGTAAATTTAGAAAAACTAAACCTTTTGAACATGAGGTAGCCCTTCAATCAATGAAGACAAACAAGATGCAGTCTGACAAAGCTCAACCTACACATTCAGTGGTGAAGAAGCCATCTCCGTGCAACATATTAGATTATAATTGTTTAACAAATGGAATCAATCCTGGCAAATTAGTCAAAACTAATTAAGCAATAATTATAGAGCCGATTAAACCCAACAAACTAATGTTTATCAAACAGATTAAGATGAAATAACATTACAACAAATCAGACATTTGGATTAAGTAAAGTCAAAAGCCTATTAAATATTGGTCATGTTGGATTGTTGAAAAATACGTTATTTTAAAAATAGACCTTTTTCCTATGAGAAAATACGATCGTGCTTATCGAAATTCATTAGGGTGGTCGGTGAACTATTATTGATAAGATTAGTGAAAAAGTTGAGATTATTATTATAATTTTATTTAGCTTGTTCTGTTTAACGGATGACATTAGGTTCATCGTTTCCAAACAAGTAACTTTAATTAAGATAATGATAATTAATGATGATGGTATGATTATGGTGATAATTTACTAGACATAGGACGTCTAATCTTGTTTTTTAGTTGGGCCAACTATATCATTAATAGCTGTCGGTAATATGTAATTGCAGTCTGCATAACCTTGTTTACGAACGAACAACTCAAGAGTTGGATCTTCATTAAGTTAGACATATTAATTTTAATTTTAGATATGAACAAAACTAGCGTTTGAACGGTCAAGTTTTACATATATATTAATTTTTATGAATCTGATTAAATTAAGTGTGGTGTACTAATTTGTTATTTAGATTAAAAAATGATTTTGGAAAGGAGAACAGGTATTTGGAGGTTTGGTCCAGTCGTTGGTGAAGAAATAAAGGCACTAATGATATGGTAGAAGATTTAACCCTACATGCCATGTGCCATATTTTCCCCGTGGGTTTTGAATCCCTCACCATAAGTGAATGCCATTAATTAGGCCTCAGAGTCTCGTGGCCCAAAGACACACCCTTCATTTGTATGACATTTTTAAAAGTGGAATGCTCTGTGTCCAATTAAAACTATACAACAAAAAGAGAAATAAAGGAACACAACCAAAACACCAACGCCATGCCTCTTTCTAATCGTCACAAAACACCAAAATTCAACAGCTCATTCACCCAAGCATGGCCTAAGACAGATAATATTCTTATTTTAAGAAAACTTAAATAAACTTCACTATATATAAGCAACCCAAGATGGACTAGGATATCATCATTCTTTTATCTTTTTTATTCCTTCTTTCTTAGATAAGTTCCTGAGATAAACCAACTTAAACATCCTCCTTCCACGTGTCTCACATTTTGTGATCTACCTCACTCATACAACCACCATACCATAATCTATATCTATAAAACACACACAATAAACACTCTTATCAAGTATGAAACCCCTTGTCTAGTTCAAGACTCAAACATAAAAATATTTGTAAATTATCCTATAACTAAACAAATATTGTATTTTTGTTCTATATTTGTTTTTTTTTAATTCCCTTTATTTTTTCTATGTGATAGCAGTTATGATGATCAACACCTATAACTTTATTACCCAAACATAGCTAGTCATTTCAATGGGTATGATCACAATGCTTTAAAAGTATTCTTCTTCAATTTTAGAAGATTTCAATGGCATATGAAATCTAATTTACATTCAAAGAAAATCCTCAAATCAAGTAATTTCCATTGAGATTACGTCCTGAATATAAAAAAAATGACCAAGTATATTTAACAACAACACAATTAATATGGCAAAACCCAGGAATTTGCAAGCAAACCACTGAAAATACCGTGAGGTTTGGCTGCTGAAACGTGACAACATTTGTGCACATAATTGCACAGTTTGGTGGTTTCATCTGATGTTAAGAACTTAATCTCTCTCTATCGTAATCAGTTTTGACCAATTATTGGTTCCAAAACATCTTTGTTGATCTTCAAGTTTGTAGCTTGGAAGATGATGAGTATGAAGCAAACATAAAATAGTTTTTCACATTTTTCTATTTTCTTTGGAGATTGAAGCTTAGGGATAAGAGGTCGCTTTCAAATTGGCCCACATCGGAAGAAATTCTCAGCAGAGAAACCAAATTGCACATGCTTACAAATACTCCAAATGGGATGGCAAGTTTCACGTGACTCTAACACCTCTCAATTCTTTGTTTCCCATTTTCTGTGGGAAAAGTGAAACAAAGTCACACACAACCGGAAACTATTTGCTGCTCTCTGCAAATGCACAGTTTTGGAGTCTATAGGTCATTGCTTTCTTCAAATACATTCCTCTCTTTCCTCGTTAATGTCCATCTTATCACTTCCACGCCCATGCTATAGTCATATCATTCCTCACTAGTTAACAGAAAAATGTCCTAAGAAATAAAGTTACATATAATGTTGATGAATTAGAGTTTAGGGTTTGTAAGTGCTGCATAATATGTTTCTATTTTCAATAACAAAAAATATAGTTGTTTTTTGTTTTTATTGTTTTTTTTTCTCATACTAACTCATCAACCCAACTATATACTCTGTACATGTATAGTAAGAGTGTTGTTTCTCTAATATATATTTTTGTGTTTTTTCTTACCATATATAACTGTTTGATAAAAGGAAAGAAATGAGTGGCAAATATTTATTTAACAAGTGTTTTTAACTTATTTGGTCACTTATTTAACTAACATAACAAAAAGGTTTAAATATACATTTGATCCTTATTTTTGTTCTTTTTATTCAATTTAATTCTCATTTTTGTTTTGTATTCAATTAGGTCTTCATTTTTGTTAAATTTTGGTCAATTTGATCTTTTTAGTAACGGTGTTTAGTTAACATTTTTTAACAGTACATGTCACGTGTCAGTCAGCTCCTGGTTTTTTATTTATTTTTTTAATTTTAAGAAAATTATCCACGTGTCAATGCTAGTGTCACGTATTAGTTTGTGGTTATATTATTTCTTTTTGTTCAATTTAGTCCCTATATTCGTTATTTTTATTCAATTTAGTCCTTATATTTGTTATTTTTGTTCATTTTCGTCCTAATTTTGATTAAAATGAATCAATTTTATTCTTGATATCAAATTTAATATCTTTTATAAAAATTATACTAAGATTTTTTTAAAAATTGACATTTTTATTAAATATTTTTGAAAATCAATCATAAAATATTAAATTTAATTATAAATTAAATAAAATTTTAATATTTAATTATTAAATAGAATATAATTATTTAAAATATTATAAGAATATAATTATTAAATATTTTTTTTCTAATATTTATATTCTAAAATACTGATATTTTTGAAATTGATATTTAAAAATATTTCGAATATTGGAAATATTTTAGAAAAATATACTAATATTTATAAAATTAACATTTAAATATAAAAATTTTAGATTTTAATATCTAAAATGTAATAAAAATATTAAATATTTTAAATTTAAATATCAATTTTACGAATGTTAATATATATTTTTAAAATATTTAATAATTATATTTTAATAATATTTTAAATAATTATATTTTATCTAAAAATTAAATCTAAGAATTATATTCAATTTATAATTAAATATAATAATTTATAATTGAATTTTAAAAATAACTAATAATAATGTCAATTTTAAAAATATATATATAATATTTATAAAAAATTAAATTTGGTCTTAACTTGAAAGAGAAATTTTTTTTCATTTTAATAAAAATTGGAATTAAATTAAAAAGAAAATAAATTGAATTGAACAAAAATAATAAATATTATGATTAAATTGAATAAAAAAATAATATAACCATAAACTGATACGCAACATTACACGTAACACTATTATAATTTATATAAAAAATTTTTGAAAATTAAAAAAAAAAATTAAATTAAAGAAAACTACGAACTGACAAATAATATGATATGTACTGTTAAGAATCATTAACTCTATTATATGTGCAGAGATAGATAGTGGGAAGGAGTGATGTGCTAGCCCTAATTATTAGAATATACACAGTAAGTGTAACCTAATAAAGCAGCACTACTCATAAAGATATATTGTACATCTGACAAATCTCGTACTCTTGTTTCCTAGTGATCTATGTTCCGACAAAGTGTGTAGCATCTCCTAAATAAACTCAAAGTAATTGTCAAGGATATTATTTCATGCTTTTAGGTGGTAAATAAAATCATATCATACCTCACAAACTCAAACATGTTGCCCAATCTTAGAAAAACAATTTAGTTTGCACCAGAATTGTATTTTAATGCCTAGTGGTAGAGGTAATATTTGTTGCTTTTGTGATTAAAAAACTAATTTATAGTGTATTAATAAAATCCTTAATGATTTAATACTGTATGTACCTTCATAATGATAGCCATATTTGGTTCATTTAATATGTTAAATGACTGTGTATTAATATCCAAAAATAACATTATTTGGTTCATTTATAATTCAATAATATATCTGACCTTCTAGATAAAGTATAAGGTTTTGCCTGTTTAATAACCCAATTTGGTTTCTCGAACGTTTTCATATATGTATCATAATGGATGATGACGAATTCTGGATACCCAGTCAGATAATTTATTTATAAAATAAAGAATTAATAACAATTATTATCATGTAAAATAAAAAATAAAAAAAGCATAAAATGTTGAAATCAAATACAGCGAAATGAATAGGAAATGAAATGGCCAATTATTGAAGTGTAAGAATACACAACAAACAGAAAAGAGAACGAATTGAATGAAAGATATTAGTCAATTTTGACAAAAGAAAAAAATTGGAACAGCTAGATATTATTATAAAATATGAGTGTCAAGAAAATAACATTTATATTATTCTCAAAATTAAGAATTGTATTTGTACCCCACAAATCTAAACCGGTTCCTATCATACATATTATATCATTGTAATATATAATATTAGTAATTTTATAACGATCCATACAAATTTATTGTAGGAGTTGATGAATCAGATTTTTTAAATTTTAATCTAAATCCAATCCAGATTTAATAAAATATATTACATTCTTATTTAGATTTATTTTACCTAAATTATATTAATTTATATTTTTTCAATTTAATTTAAATTAAATCTAGATTAAATTTACTATTAACTCTACTTTTAATTGTATTAAATCTTACATGGAATCAATATAATTGACTTGATGTGGAATCAATTTAATCCAACTCAAATTGACATTATGAAACTAAGTCTAATGTATCATTGGGATAACAATAGACCAATAAAACGGGATAACGACATGTTTCATTATTCATACTCATTCTAAAGAAAAAATTCCATTCACATCCTTGTACCCATACCTAACGGTATAATATTTTTATCGCATTTCTATCTCCATCGGGTACTGTATACTCATATCAATGCTTTAACTTGCTTTCTTATTATTTCAATATCAATTAATTAATTTTTATTAAAAAAATAAAAAATCACGACAAAAAAAACATATATTATCATATATTCAATACATATACTTGTTTTTTAATATCAAATATTTATAAAGAAATTATAATTTTTTATTTTTCAAATTAGAGTATCAAATAAAATTTAATGAGAACCAAAATATTTATTAAGTTTTTAAATGTTAATGAAACTGTAACGTCCCATTTAATCAATAAACAAATTAAAAGAGGCGTCACACAAAATAACATAATAGCACGGTTCAGGAGTGTAAACATTACTCCCTACAGTCGTTCAAAAGAAAACAAGAGGGAAACTGGGCACACCACGATATCAATAACAAAGCATAATAAAGTGCGACAATATTCTAAAATAAAGCCCAATGGCCAGACAATACATGGACCATAGCCCTAACAGAAAAGCCCAAAAAACGGGAACCAACCCAAACGACTATGCAGCGGAACCACCATCGCCCTGTTGACCATGAGTATTTCTCGCATCTGCTCACATCAATAAATTGATGATCATCGCAAAGAGAGAGATCCACACCACAAAACATACAACAAACAAAAGGGTAAGCTAGAGCCAAAAAGATTTTATCATGCAATCAGATATACTTTCACAGTCAAATATACACACATCATCCAAGCATGTTATGACTTTCAAATCAATACACTAAGACTCGACTCGACTCATCTAGATATGTATAATTAGGTCGGATTCAGCAGATGCTTGCACTTGTGGTGGATATCTCTGCTCACCCCCGAGCTAAGTGTTACAAGTGTTACAATATTTCCAATTCCCCACACACAAGGTTAGCCCTTAATGAATTTCAGGCTTCCTGCTACTCTCACCACAAGACTCAGTCAACTCTAAGTGAGACTAACTGATTGCTTAGAGTGTCAGGATGCAACCTTACCTTGAATCCTTACCCAATTATATAGATGGGGCACCACCATGAATTCCCACTAACAGGGGTCATGGAATTACCTCCCGACCACTGAAGCACAACCCTGAAATCTCACCTAGAGACTTCGAGGAATTACGCACTAACACAGACCAATCATACTCAATCAATCAAGAAAGATTTATCATGCATATATATATATATATATATATATATATATATATATATATATATATATATATATATATATATATATATATATTATATCAACCTTTATAACCAATCCCTTTCATGTTCCATATCAAACCCATACCAACTCATCATACGCCATCCATGAATATAGAATTTCAACTCATCTCATTACCATGCCTTTTTCATAACCAACCATTCCATGCTCATTACATGCCAAGAATTATTCAAGTTCATCATTCACAACTCATATACCCTCCCACTCATGCATATTCATTCCCCACATGCCATTATATAATAATCCAATCAAATACAAGCCAAACATCCAAGAATAGGGAAAGCGCTAAACTAGCACGCACTCTCGCCCAGCTCTTCGCTCAGGCTGGAGGGTCTCGCTCAAGCGAGAGGGTCTCTCGCTCAGGCGAGCTCCCTTCGCCTGGGCGAGAGCTCAACTCAAGAAATAGTGGCTTCTGCGCATTCTCGCTTAGGCGAGACTCCCCTCGCCTGAGCGAGATGCTCGCTAGCTCAAAAGTGAGTTGGTCGCCTGAGCTACCACTCGCGTTAAAGGGGTTTGGGCGAGTCTCTGCTCATCTCGCCTAGGCGAGGCAGGCTCGCTTGGGTGAGATTATCAGATCTCACCACTGTTTCCCTGCAACAGTCACTCATACCAATCCAAATTAACATATTAAAACATCCTAAGCATTCACAACAATACACCAACCATAGAATCGTAAAATAATAGCAGAATAATAGGAAAAACGAAATACATGAGTAAGTCCTAGCTTCCCTTACCTGGAAATGGCTAGCACAAGACCTCGACTCTAAACAGTGGGACACGACAATTCAAGGAACAACTTAAGGAGGTAAAGAAGAAATGAACTGGTTCGAACTCGCTTGACCAAGGCGGTACCAAACCCTAGCAGAGGTAGAGAGACGACTACAGCTCTTAGGACAAGCGACAGTTTTCTGAAAGTGAATGGAATGGTTAGGGTTAGGGCATATTTGGTCTGTTTTTCCTTTGGGCCAGCCCTTAGGCCCAAAAGTTTGGGGCAGCCTTTAAAAAAAAAGGGGCAGAAATAAATGGGCCTTACAGAAACAAAGTTGATAAAATTAAAGAATTATATTAAAAAATAAGTATCCAAGTTTAAAAATATTATAAATGTCTCTTTTCCTTTCTCTAAATTCAAATGATTTTTTTATACACTAATAAAAGTTATAATACACCACTTTAACGAAATCATATAAAGAACAAATTTAAACTAATAATCGTTGAAATTTAACATAGATATTCATTTTTGAACTTCAATCTATGTTATATGGACATACGGTGACATTAAATTATTATAGTATAGTAAATAAAATATCTTTATATAATTATGGTAATAAAATTACACTTCTGATAATGAGTTAGAAAATAAAAAATCATCAAAACACAATTCTACATTATAAAAATAAACAACAAATAAAAATAAACAACAAATAAAAATATTAAAAACAAGTAAAAGTGATCAAATGTGTGTCTTAGAAACAATTTGATACACCATTCAACAAAATTGCGTAAAGGGAAACAAATGTGTTATTGAAGGTGTGATGAGATGAAAAGTACCTTGAAGATCTAATAAAAAAATTTCAAATATCAAACTAATCGAATTAATAATAGATAATGAAAATTGTTTTAGAAAAATAAAAGTTCTTCAAATGAAGGAAAAATAATATCAAAGTGAATAAAAAAGATAAGTTTTTTTTTATATTATCTATAAACATAGGCTTTATGTGATTGAACATTTGAAATGCAGAGTCAAATACTTTTATAAGAAAAAATAAATAAATTTTTTAAACAAATTCCTAGGAGATGTGAGTGCATTTTATGGATATAAAACAAGCCAAAAGATTATAAAAAATAGGGAAAATTGTGCAGTGAAAGAAAAGAAGGGTTACACACAAAGACACACACACACACATGCACACACACACACACGCACGCACACACACACACATACACACACACACACATCTTTGTAGGTTATTTAGGTTATCTAATAAATTGTGGGTATTTTAATAATTTAAGTGAGACGATATGAGTATTAGGATATGTATGAAAATGAGGACGAAATGGGTATGTATGTAGATGTTAAACTCGCCTATAGTCGCATTAAAGGCTAGCAAAACCAAGTTTTACCTTAATGTACTATAGGAAAGAAGACTCGGGTCAAATCCATGGAAATGGTACGTATTAAGTTTTAGGATGCATGGTTTAGCCCTACTAACATCTAACAATGCAAATGGGGGAATATTAAAATGTTAAAACGAAAGTAATTGTCTATGAAGAACCTAAACGTATGCAATGTGAAATAAAGAAAAATTCAAAAGATGATGTTTCAATGCTTGTAGTAATGTACTATATATATAGTGCAGTGCATGTAGTGAATTTAAATGACAATTCATTTTTACTACACCATAAACAAAATTATGAAAATGCTAACTAACCTAAACTACTCATGCATATGTAGAACTATATGCTATGCTCACTCTAAGAATGATAAGGAAAGAGGGATAATGCTCTATATTAATGTAGAAGAAAGACAAAATCTAAAATAAACACCTATAATAGACCACTAAAAATGTGATAACATGGTCAGTTCACAAATGTGAATGCAGAATGCAGATTAAAATGATTCTAGTATGCAATAGGAAATTGGAGTTATAACTACAATGCAAATGCAAAGAATTAATACTCTTAATACAGAAAACGTAAATTCATATCAGAATCACAAAATAGTAAATGCATAATTATAAGCAGATTCATGAAATCAACACTACAACATAAACATCAATAGAGAAAAACTAATTTAGTGATTGAACAATGATTCCTCTGCCCTCGAAAAGAAATCTCATAAAGTAGTGCCCACATTGGGGTTACATGGTTTCTAAAAGGAACCACAATTGTGTGTAGATTTATGAACCAAGCTCAAAATATCATCACAACACTTAAAGGATGAACATCATAAAACAAAATTACAACTGAGCAAGCAAAACTCGCAAACTGAAAATTGGATTTGGAACAGTAGCATGAATTTATTTCATTATAAACCAGAAAAATTGAAACAAAGAGAGTTCTACAATTTAGAGTGGTGCAAAGAATTTCACTACAAGAACATCCATGACCACTTTGTGCTTGTGGTTGAACCTAGTAGAGCTACCTCGCACACTGGACGAGACCCAATCCCGTCGTCCACTTTATGTTTGTCGAAACGTGAGAAACCCCATTTATTATGACTCTCTCACTAGAAAACTCAAAACCTATCTCCTCTCAAAATATCGTGGGAATCCCCCTTTGAAAATCCTAATTCTCGCCCTATATACCAAGGAAAACCCCAGAATCAAGAATTGACCTAGCCCTTTTCGTTCTCGGCTCGAACCTAAACTGAGGTCACGCATCCATTCGCCCTTGATCTAGCTAGATATTCTCCTTCGTTTGTCCATCTTGTCCATTTGATTTTTACGTTCTCCAAATCTTCTCCCTTCATCACATATCAACATCAAGGTTTGCAACATCAGGGCTCCCCTTCATCACACATCAAAATGGACCAACCACATTTTAATAAAGTTATGCGTTTTGGAGAAAAAAAGAAGTTAAAGCCTTTAGCTGACTAAACAGGGGTTGATATGCAATAAGAAAAAGGTTAAAATATCTTTTTGGTCCCAATTTTTGTCAATTTTTGTCAAATTAGTCCTAACTTTGTTTTTGTGCTCAAATAGGTCCCAATTTTAATCAATTTTGTTCAATTTCGTTCTTTCTTACTAACACCATTCAAATTATTAAGGGTAATGAATAGTGACTACCACGTGTCACTTCGTGATTTTTTTTATTTTCTTAATATATTTTTTAATTTTTTTAAATGTTCACGTGTCAACCCATCAGAGTGTTATGTGTTAGAGTCAATGTTTTTTATTCAATTTAGTCCCTACATTTGTTATTTTTTAGTCCTAATTATGTTTAAAATTGAGCAATTTTATTCCTCTCGAAATTGTAAGCAAATTTAATTTTTATATTAAAGTTATAATGATGTTTTTTGTTAAAATTTACATTTTTATTAAATATTTTCTGTTTAGGTTACAATAAGTTTAAGGTTATAAAAATTAAATTTGGTCTCAATTTCTAGAGGGACAAAATTGCTCAATTTTAAATAAAATTTAGACTAAATTGAACAAAAATAACAAATATAGGGACTAAATTAAATATAAAACATTGACTCTAACATGTGGTATGGTGTTGGGTTGACACGTGGACATTTAAGAAAAATTAAAATTTAAAAAACATTTAAAAAATTAAAAAAAAAAACAAAAATAAACTACGAAGTGACACGTGGTAGTCATTATTCATTATCGTTAATGATTTAAATAGTGTTAGCAAAAAAGGACCAAATTGAACAAAATTGGCAAAAATTGGGACCTATTTGAGTATAAAAGCAAAATTAAGGTTGATTTGACAAAACTTGATGAAAATTGGGACCAAAAAGGTATTTTAACCTAAGAAAAAAAAATTAGAGTTAAGGGTTCAAAACTCAATTCAACAAAAAGGAAGGGCTTCCTAGCAACTCATTTTATTAGAAAGGGGAGTTCTAAAATGAACAAAACCAATTGCAACAAAAGACTATTAAAAACAACCTTTTCACCATATTTTTATGAAAATACTATTTTTCTAAACCACCTACAAAAAAGACTAATTAAAGATAAAAACAGATTTATTTAAACTAAAAGGACATTTTTAGGAAAAAAAAACTAGCAAAAATAGGATGTTATCACATTGGATATTACTCATCGTTGTCCCCATACCCAATTGAAAAAAATCGGATAATACTCATACTCATACCTATACCAATCAATGTGGGGATTCACCTTCAAAACGTGGACGAGTTCAGATAATACCCATGGGGAAGAGTTTATTTATCATTCCTAGTCAAACATGGACCCAATAACTTAACTTGGACTGACTCTAATTAGTCCATATTGGTCCCACTTGAGTTCGACTCAACCTGAACTGCCCAAACTTTGTTTGATCTAGGTTTGAGTTAACTCGACCTCCATGAGGTGCAGGCCAACTTGGTTCGACTTCGACTAAGGCAACTCGGTTAAACATGGGTCTACCCTAGATAGAGTGAAAGTGAAACCATATCAACTTGACTAAATGGTGTCCACTTGTCTCAACCTTGGCCCAATCTGATTTAGTTTGACTTAAGCCCAAACTGATTCATTTCAACTAGGCTTGGGTAAATTCATTTCAACCTAGGCTTGATAAGGACCAAGCCGACATGATTCAATATGGAACCATGTCTACATGGCTCGACTTGGGACCAAGTCAACTCGGTTTGACCCAAGAATCAATCGATTAGGCTGGGCTAAGAATCATGTTGACTTTGCTCAACTTGAATTTGGGTTGACTCGGTTGACTTGGGCGCAAGTCAACTTAACAACACATGGGGCTAAATCGATTTAGCTTGACCTAGGTTAGGATCAACTCGATTCGACCTAGACTTGAGTTGATTTGGTTTGACTTTGATTTGGACTTACTCAACCCGACTTTGCATGAGCCTTACCCAATTCTACCTTACTCGGGGCCTGACCTATCATTTTCTAACTTGAAATGACATAAATTCACCTTAGATATTGGGTTTTCAAAATCCAATCTATATGTAATACAAATCCAATTAAATGGATTGAACTTAACATCCAAAATATGGATTTGGATTTGAAATAAATCCATTTAAATGGACTTAAAATAATATATATTTGGATAGTTATGAATTGAATTTGATAATATCCCTTTCATCTAATATAATGGCATTCGCCACCACTTCCTCAATTATGTTGACTGTAAGACCCGTGGAGTTTAATTAATTAAATAAATAATTAATTAATAAATGCGAGAGGCTAGTGCATTTATGACATTAAATTATGTTAAGTATGACGTGGAAAAGTGCTAGCTCATGTGGTTGAGAGTACTTTGATTATGTGAGAGGACTTGGGTTCAAGTCCTAAGTATGCCAATTGTATGTTGTTTGTTTTTATTGTTTTAATAATATGTGGGGCCACGTTTTTGTATGAGATAATGCTTGAGTTGTGTGTGTTAGCAAGAAACATAAGTTGGCCTGGTGGCTAGCTTTGACTTGGCATTGGGAAGGTCATGGGTTCAAACCTTGGTGAGTCAAATTTAACACTTTTTTGCTTAAACTTTAGTTGTGTGGTTGATTATGAATAGATGAGAGGGACCTTAGCAGAAGGGGGTAGCTAAAGGGGCTGAAAAAATATGAAGTGATGGGCCTTGAATAGAAATAATCAGAGGGGTTGAAAAACTATGAAGTGATGGGCCTTGAATAGAAATAAAAGCCAATTCCCATTTTTCTTTATTAACCAAATTAGAAGGAACTATAAAAGACAGAATTTGAGAGGAGAGTAGGGTTTTGGAGGGCTGTTTCTAAAAGCTATAGAGAAAGGACGAAAATTGGATTGAAAGGAGAGTTAGGAGTGAAGTATTGAGGGTAATTGAAGTGGTGGATTAAGGCAAGCTTTGGTGATCAAAGAAAATTTCCCAATTTCACAAGCTAAGCAAGGGATTTTCAGGTTAGGGGAGCTGAACCCGAATTCTTATCGTATGTTGGTGATTCTGATAGGTTTTGTAATCTGAATTTCGTGCTGCACATGAGTAAATTTTGGAGTTATGGGTTTTGGGGACTATTTCATTGAAATTGACCTAAATGCATGTATATAATGGGGTTGTATTCGGGGATCCTATGATTATGCAAAGTTGGGTTGTTGGGGCATAACTTCGTGTCTAATTATGTCCATATGCCTATCTGAGTTGTGCTGATTGAATTGGTATGTTTGTATTGCGATTTGAGTCCCTGCTGCAATGTTGTACGCGTGAATCAGTGCCAGAACCTGCAATTTTCGCTCAGGCGAGACATGCAAGGACTCATAAACCTCTTTATGCCCGAGCAGTTCGCTCAGGCGAGGTGATTTGGGTTTTGGGCAACAGACCAACTCGCTTAGGCGAGGGTGACTCGCCCAAGCGAGAATCCGTGGGTGTCTCGAGTGCATTGGTTTCGTAGCTCGCGTAGGCGAGGTTTGTTTCTTAGGAAAAATCGCATCTCGCTCAGGCGAGAGACTCTCGCTTGAGAGAGAGTTCGAAGAGCTTCCTGATTGGGAGTTCACTTGCAGCCCAAGCGAGAGAGATGAGTTTTGGGCGAAATGTGATCTCGCCCAGGCGAGTGTGACTCGCCTAAGCGAGGGTTCATGGTTGGTTTTGTGTATGGAGCTCGCCCAGGCGAGGTAACCTAGCCTAAGCGAGGTAAACTGGAATTCTTAGGCGAAAGTTGAATGGATGATAGGTTTAGAAGCAATAAATTGTAGTATTGGATTAATCGAAGTTTGAATGGTGATGTGTGATCTATAATGCTTCTAAGATATCTAGATGGTGAGCTTGTTGGTGTTCCTTGGGTTGTGGCCCGGAACGTATCCTTGAGTTGTGGCTCAGGATAGGGGTTAAGCACGTGGCATTCTAAGGGTTGTGGCCCGGAATGACTTTCCTTGAGTTGTGGCTCGGGATAGCGGATGAACACGAGGGACCTTGAGTTGTAGCTCGAGTTGGCGAGTGTGCTGGTTGTGGCCAGTACGGATGGGTCCAGATGGATTGCCCTCCTCAGTGGTTGCTGACGAGTTTGGTAGTCCTGGGACATTACGGACTATGTTCGTATTTGGGAACTCCACTTGGCGTTACGGTGTGTGATCCGTAGCATGGTTTCCGCACGTGCTCTATCGGTTGTGGCCGATAGGTGTGGCAGCAAGGCACCTAGAGATACTCATTAGAAGATATAGAACACTGCTTACATGGTTGTGGCCATGAGAAGAACCCAAGCGAGGTTTCCTGATGTACTTAGTAAGCATGGTGGTGGCCATGTGGAGGGAAGGTAACGTGACTTCCATTAAGTGCATCGGTGCACATGGTGGTGGCCATGTGAGGGAAATAGAGCAAGATTCTGTGGAAAGAGAAAAGATACTTAATATGGTTGTGGCCATGCAGTATAAAGAAGAAATGTGTTGTTATACTATTTGCACTGGTTAACATGTATATGTATATGTGATATATATTTTGTATGTTTTAACTGTTAGCTCACCCTATCTGCTTGTGTTTGGCGATGATCGTGTACACGGTACACGTGAGCAGGTGATGATGCAGGTGGAGCTGGTGAGGCTTAGCTGCGGAGAGGGGCTGAATATGGGGATTTTTATGTTTATGTTTTTGTCACTCTATTTTAACATATGATATAAAGGCCCATGGCCTACTTGACTAAACTCACATTTTTGTATGTATGGACTTATTGGTGGTTTTAATGAAGTTTTTATGTTCCCCGTGTTTTGGGAAATAAGTCATTATTAATATAATGAGTTTTTTACATAAATGATGATGACGTATTATTTTGTTTTATTTTGATATATCCATAATATCCGGTAGGGATGTTACATTTGGTATCAGAGCATTGTTTTCAAAATGATTTTTGGGGTCTATGGGGAGTGAACTTATCGTGTGTCTGCTTGTGAGATCATTATGATCATTGTTTGTTATCTGAACTTTAGTATGAAGTTTTAACCAAGATGTTTGATGTGAACAGTTATATGTGGCGTGCTCAAGCTATGGTAAATAGGAGGAGGAGGAATAATGTTGGGGCTGATGAGATCGCGCAGGCAATACATTGGATGGTAGATGCGATGCAGCCCATTGCAGTGCAACCTCGAGCCGTGGTAGCACCTACACGTCCGCTGTCTATGGAGGATTTTATGAGGCATAAACCCTCAAAATTTGCGGGCAAATCTTCTTCAGATGAAGCCGATGCTTGGCTTAAGGAGTGCGAGAAAATCTGCCAGGTGATTGATTGCACAGACGCCCAGAAACTTTCATTCATATCCTTTCTGTTGATAGCCGATGCAGAATACTGGTGGGCAGGCATACAGCAGCTCATGCAGACCAAGGGGGAGGAGGTTACATGGACTTCCTTCAGGGAGAGATTTTTGGAGAAATACTTTCCAGCCAGTGCTAGGCATGAGAGGGAGGCAGAATTCCTGACATTCCAGCAGGGGAACCTAACTGTGCAGGCATACACAGACAGATTCGAGTATTTGGCCAGGTTCTACACACCTGCTATTACCGAGGAGTGGAGATGCCGAAAGTATGAGGGCAGGCTGAAACACGAGCTGCGCCGCTTTATTGTACCTCTCCAGATCAGGGAGTTCCCAGTTTTAGTAGAGCAGGCCAAGGTCGTAGAGCAGTTGGAGATGGGGCCCAGCAAAGGGGCTCGACCACAGAAGACGACCTTTGATTCACGGCAGCTGATAACGCTGTCGTTGACGCGATCAAATTAATACTACTTATCTATAACAACTTCAGTATTGTTAAGAAAATAGTCAACAAAATAGTAAGGGTAAAGTAACCCAAAGTCGTCTCCCAACGAACACGGAATTGATTTTTAACAAATTAGTTCTTATAAATTCTATACAAAAGAGTTAGTCAAATAAAATAATAAAAATATGGGGATTAAGATAAACGCAAATAGAAATAAAATTTAAAAGATAAAAAGAAATAAAAACAATAGTAAAGAAAATAGATTGATTCCATTGCTTTTTCAA
>Ga0214542_1004840_pt1 | contig 26251 bp, 14 predicted proteins | sample CNSS1metaG_FD_160096 | JGI IMG/M metagenome (GOLD analysis project Ga0214542, IMG submission 160096) | Root nodule microbial communities from cowpea collected in UCLA plant growth center, Los Angeles, California, USA - CNSS1 | ecosystem: Host-associated > Plants > Roots > Nodule | place: USA...
CCCGTTGGGTTTGGGGATGGGGATGGGGATGAATTTTTATTATGAGGATGGGGATGGGATCATGATACCCGTACCCGCCCCGCCCCGTTGCCATCCCTAAACGCAATCGAATGTCAAAATCATCTTGTAATCCATCTTTCCTTTTTTTCTTAAACAGGAAATGAACTAAAGCGAACAGAGCATGAATGAGGGTAAGCGGATGAAATATTATATTACTATTTTATCCTTATAGTAAAATTTAATATATTATTATTTATTATTAATGATTATAAGTATTAAATGTAAATGTATTATTTGATGAGATTATAATTAAATTATTATATGTATTTAAAACATGTTAGAATGGACCTCAACTCTTTCTTCATATACATGGAATCAGCTACAATCTTAATAGAATCAATCCCAAGTCCTTTGCATTAATCATGGAATAGGTTGCAACTTGCGTGGAAATTGATTTCATTTTTTGAAATGATCCTTTTTTTCTATATATAACAAGGGTATAATTATATTTTCACCTCGATTATCTCCAAATTTCCTCAGTTGAAGAGAGATTCAAAAATTTTTGCATCTCGCTTTTCCTTTATTTCTCTTGCTCTCAAATATGTCAAAATGAACATGTATATCACACGCAAATCATTCCTTCCTTATCCTTTAATACATTGTCCCATCCCAAATAAAAAAGTCTTAAAGTGGTGTGTTTGAATATGAAATTGAATTTGAAAAAGTTAATAAAAATGGATTCGAGAGAAAATGAATGTGAATATAAGATTGTGTGGAGTAAGGAAAAGATTATATGATTTGAGTGGATTTGAAATAAAGATGTGTATATGATATGACGAGTATAATAAATTAAAAGAATATTTTAATAGATAAAATTGATTATTACAAATTTAATCTTAAAGATAAATGTAATATAATTTCAAAGGTAAATAGTAGAACTTAATTATTAAAATGAAATAGAAGCTATTGTTTAAAAGTAAAAAATATAACTTATTATTATTTTTAATATAATAATTATAATAATAATTATATGAGTCAACGTGACCTTCTTTTTCCTGTTTTACAGTATCTCTTTGACAACATATACACAATCAAAAAGTGAGGGGCAGTTTTGCTATTTCTTATTCGAGCAATAGTAAATAAATCATTGCACATTTGTTCATTTCAACAAAAACAGGATATGAAACTCTCCCGCGTATACTCGTTTCCAATTGCTTTCAAATTCATCGAAACAAACAGGATTGTCACATATAATTTCATCCTCTTAAACAGAAAATTAATGGAAGCAAACACATCAACATTTTAAAGGTTACACTATATTGATTGATGTAGTTAATGTCACTAAGTTTCGGAGAAAAAGAAAATTAGTCTGGGAATGAATCTTTTCATTCCATTGTTAAATGGACATTTATGAATGTAAAAATTCTTACTCTACCATCTTCAAATTGTGTAATTTCAAAAATAAAAAATACTTTCTGATTGCATAATTTAAAAATCATTTTTATGTTTTAGATTGCATAATTTAGAATTATTATTTAAAAAAAAACTTTAAAATTGTACATTTTAAAAATAAAAAATAACTTTAGAATTACGATTCAAAAACAAAAGTGTACTTGTGGTTCATTGGGGTTCAAACCTAGAGGAGTGAAAGCCTTGGTGAATTGATTAATTGATTCGGATTTAAAGTAGGAAGTAGAAAAAAAAATGAATTCCAACAAATTTTAGAAATTGGAAGCCACTTTTGGCATAGTTTAACTTTGTTATTTTTACTGGGCATGGAACTAATTTATATTTATATTATTCTCAATTAGACTTAAAATTTGTTTTTAATGGAAGTACACTCATACAGATTTTATTTATAAATAATAGAAAGTGATGACCGAGAAGAATATTTTATAATTTGTGCTTTGCTTTCAGTAATGTTTAAGAAGTGGTTTTTTGGTAATTTAGGTTTTAGACAATTAATTGTACTCATAACATGGGTTAGCTTTATTAGCACTATGGCACTCATAACAGTCTGTTGTGTTTGTTTGATGGAATTATCTATTTCGAAGTAATTGCAAAGATAGATTAGGAGGTAAGATGGATATTCGTTTAAGGGGATACGAGAGTGAGAAAAAGAATGATTTATGCGATGGTGTAATTTTTAAATTCTGTGTTGTTGGAGTATATTTGATAGAATAATGATATTTTTATCTATTTTTCTTTTATTTACTTTTAATTTAATACTCCAAACAAAATAGATTTTATCTATTTTTTGATCCATTTTATCTACTTTTCTTTATCTACCATCACATCACACACTAAAAAAAATTAAAATAAATAATTGAAGAGTGATTCAAATGGTGATTAAAAGTGGATCAAAAGAAGTGGATCAAAATATTATTATCCTTTATTCTAATGTCATGCTTTGAGACAGACCCAAACGAGAGCATGAGAAGAGATATAATCTCATGACCTTGTAATGGATCGAGACAAGAGTATCGAGAGAAGGATTTGATCACACTTCATAATAAATTTATTAAAAACTATGTCCAAACTCACCTACCTTAATATTGATCTTTACACTTCTTAGGTCTGATCTCAGATACTATAGACCTAATTCCACCATAAATACTTCCATAACATTATTAATAATAAAAGAAAACAACTTTCATAATTACTACTTAAAATTTATTACAATACATTACAAAAAATATATATTATTTTTTTATTTTTTTAATTTTAATATTAAAAAAAATAATAAAATAAATATCATTTATACAAATATCAATTTATACTACTTTTTATATATTATAAATTTAGTCTATCATTTTTTTAATATGATAATATTATTGGTTTCTAAAATAATTTTAAGTAAAATATATAATTTAATTATTAATGATAAAATTATTAAAAAGTAATTAATAAATAACTTTTTATATTTAAAAAATTAATGAAAATTAAAAAATATTTAAACAATATTTAACGATTTCTTAAATCTTCAATAATCTTCAAATGATAATTAAATATAGTTTTTTTTCAATGATAATATAATATATTTTGTGGTTATTTTTTGAGTTAAATATATTTTTTATTTTTTCATGAAAGTTGGAATTAGTCTTTTCGATCCTCTTGCCTAATTTAGTTTCCAAACATTAGAAATGTGTGAATTAAGTCTTGTTAATCTCAAATTTAATAATGAAATTTAACCATAATTTAACCCTTATTTTAAATTAGGGACCAAAGATAAGAGAACACTTATTTTCTCATTCACATAATCTACCAACAAGATTTTGCACAAATTTTTCAATACTCAGATTTTGTTTCCATGAATTTAAACACATGCATCATAATTGTTTCACATGAAAACTTTGCTTTGGTAAAAGATAAATTATTGAATGAAATATATTAGATTTAATTACTTTTACTAAAATATAGATAATTTTGATAATAATGTTTTAACATTTTATACATACTTATGTTAATCCAAATATTTAAATCTAACATTAAAGTAAGATAGGTGCAGATACCAACTGCTGTAAATTTTTTTATCCGAACTTAGGTGGGAGTAATGATGACAGCCCACACAAATATGAAGTACATGCTGGTGCTTTTGGTACCATTGACCCAATACTCCAAAGACAAAAAGCGTATGCCGCTTAATGTGACAAATACACGGTATTCTTTAGTAAAAGGCGAAAGAATAGTTCGCTTTGTATTTATCACACAGCTCCGTGCTTTTATCACTCCAAGCTGTTCCCATTTATAACATATAATGGATTTTCTTTTTCTGTATTGACCGGTGTGGGCTTTCAAAAAGTAGCAAACACCACAACAGTACCTGTCATGTGGCTAAGTCTAGAGTATCTTTTATTTTAGGTTTCTCCTCTTTCAACCCAAAGTCAATTAAAATGTCATTTTTTTTCTGCAGTGCTTTCTCCAGTGATGAACTTAAAGCCGTTCAAGTTTATGCTTTTATTGTAAGATACTGTTTGAAATTGGTAAGATACTGTTTGAAATTGGTAAAATTGAGAAGCATGAGGAATGGACAAAAGGGTCGGTATTGAGACCTGGGATGGTTCTCTTGAAAAATTTCATAAGCCATGATGAACAGGTTCTTCATTTTCATTTGCTTGAGTATGCAGAAGACTATTTTGTAATTCCTTATAAAATGCTTCACTTGACAGCACTAGTAGGGCAAGATGATGCATATTCTGAAATTGGCTTATTGTGTGTAAGATGATGATACATTGCATGCAACCAATTTTTTCTACTCTTCATTGTTGGGTTGTGGCATAATGCAATCCATTCATAAAAGTTTGCCTCATTTATCCGTAGTGTTGCACCATAACTTTACTTCCATCAGCTGAAAATTTATTCTACTGCTTTTAGGTGAACATAGTGAAAGTTTGTCGTGAACTTGGCCTTGGCCTTGGAGGATTTTATCAACCAGAACATGCAAATGCAGCGAAACTTCAATTGAAGATGATGTGTCTTGGTATGGATTGGAATCCTCGGACCTATAAGTATGGAAATAAACGAGTATTTGATGGCAGCATTCCACCTAGTATTCCCATTCACTTCAGTAAATTAGTTAGAAGAGCAATACATGAAGCTCAGTCTCTGACTAAAAAGAAATATAGAGCATGTAAATTGGAGGACGTTCTTCCTTCTATGACTCCTGATATTTGCGTTGTCATTTTTTATACAGAAAATGGAAAGCTTGGTCTTCATCAAGTTAGCTCCTATACTTCCTAAACTTTGCATTTTCATTTTCAAAACTCAAGAAAATATATGGCTCTTATTGGTTATTCTAGTCATCATAGTAATTGTTTTAGTCTGTATTATCTTATTCATCTATTTTCAGATTTCTAAATGCTAAAGCATTACGTGGTATCTTGTACTTTTGGTATAAATGAATCATACCTTTACTTAGTGGCTCATGATTTGCATTTACCAAACTCAAGTTTTTGTGTGAAATATATCTCATTTTTTTTTTTATGTTAGTTACTTTATATTCTATAATATGCACAAATTCTCTCAAGCATCTAAATTGAAACTGCTTGATGCAGGATCGTGTTGAAAGCAGAGAAAGTCTTCGAAAAGGGTTGCCTGTTGTGTCTTTCTCTATAGGTGATTCAGCAGATTTTTTGTATGGAGATGTGAGGAATGCACATAAGGCAGAGAGGGTAATACTAGAATATGGAGATGTGCTAATATTTGGTGGTGAATCTCGACGTGTTTTTCATAGCGTGCGATCAGTTTTACCAAATTCAGCTTGAAAGGAATTGCCGAGAGATTCTGGACTTTCTCCTGGTCGACTCAACCTTACATTCAGACAGTATTAATGCAGTCTAATCTATTTACTTCAAAGAATTGCTATTTATGTTGTTATAGACATATTTTTTATACTAACTAGTTATCATTGTCCAAGTGAATAATGTTACATTGCTAGCATGAATGTCACTTTTTTGTTTTCTTCAAATTAGTACTCCTTTATTCAATCAATTTTTTAAAAGACAAAGTTGCTCCGATAAAATTGAGTGTTGACACACATAAAGGATGAATGATTTAATTTGAATGGAAACGGATATATCAATCATACCAATCTAAAGAGGCCATACTCGGTGGTCTTGTTAAGTATTGATGGATGTATCATTTTGAAAGGTAATTATCCTGTTATTACCTTTCACTGTCAAATGCATGATGTTTGTCACATGTAAATTCTTGTGAAAACTACACCAAACAAACATACATAAGTTCGTATGAACTTAAAAATAAGTTGATGTTTCGTTAAACATTTGAAAGGAATAGAGAAGCATGTATAAGCTTATATTTATGTTCTGTTTACTTTGTTCTCTGTTAAGGGTGAGTTCCTGCAAGACCCTCATTACTCTCTCCGAGAAGCATAAACGTGCAGGCCACCTTCAATTTGTAGAGTAAGCATGGTTCTGTATTTCACTGATTTGTTTTGGTCTGCCAGTTTGAAGCTGTGACTACCTAAGAGGAGTGTAGAATATATTTTCATCTGTCTGTATGCAAACTCCTTCCCCAGGCAAATTCTTGGACCCGCCTGTGTCACAATATCACAGTAAGTCTCAAGTTCTGTAGACTTCTAGAGCGCAAATCTTATGAAGTGAAAAAAGTTCTGGTTATTTTATTTTATTGCATAAACAAAAGTAAAAGGTTTAATATCATACGTGAAAGGCTGTGAACTTAAAAGGGCTTTCCTTCTTCAAAATTCCATTCTCATCAAGCCATCTCTCTGGCCTGAAATTTTCAGCATCTTCACCCCACAAGAACTTCATCCTTCCCATGACATACGGTTGGAATGACACAAGATCACCTTTCCTCACGCTAAATCCATCTGGCCACGTGTCATCTGAAAAACAAAACTTACCTTGCTACAAAAGCATCATAAAATTGGTTAGCAAAACTCATCACTCACAATGATTCATATATTCAAGTTAACGATGTAATGTAGCCTTATTACCACTGGAACTGCTGGATGGAGCCTGACTGTTTCATTCAATGAGGCATGTAGGTACTGCATCTTTTCCAGGTTCTCTTCAGTTACTCTAGCTGCAAGTTCATCAATGGTTGATCCCGCTGCTACATTTGTTGTCTCTCTAATTTCTTGTGCAATCTTCTCCTGCACGTGAGAGTTCTTGCAAATCTCATAAAAAAACCAGGAAAGAGTAATTGCTGTTGTATCTTTCCCTGCAAGGATAAAGCTCAAGGAAATGTCTCTAAGGTACTTTAGATCAGTTTCTTTCAATTCTATAAACCTTGACAACATGTCTCCTTTCACCACCTGTTAAATATTCAGGTTGTCAACAAATTAGTACTATTCCTACACAAAACACACAACTAACAATCGCCATAGTTTTAGTATATGTGCTCACAGGTAAATTATCTTGTGGCTTTTGGTCTTGCTCTATCTTGTTTCTGATTAGTTCATAAACGAATTCATCCATCACTCTTAAACTTTTCCTAAGAACTGCTTCTGATCCAATGTTCAAGAACCGCATAACTCTCCAGAGAATGTTAAAATACCGGTACATGATAGCAGCACTTGCTTCATCAAACGCAATGGAAAACTCCCTGCCTTCTATATAGGTTCCACGCATGGTGTCCAGATCAACACCCAACATAACCTTGCATACAGAATCTAGAGTAGCTTCCATGAACAATTCCTGCCGATAAGCAAGAAGCGGATGAGACCGTGATTTGTGATTGTGAAGTAACAGAAAGGTGTTGTATTTTTTATTTGTGTACTGCAGTTGCATTAAATAACATCTTACCTGCATGTCAATAATATTATTTGAGATTGCAGCTTCAGACACGATCTCTGCAAGTTTTAGTGCATTAGACTTGAACGCTGAATTGCTGTAGTCTCTCAACATTTTCGTTGAGAATTGATAGCTTGCTGCCTTTCTCTGATGTCTCCACTGCTCCCCATCCACCGTGAATATACTATCTCCAAGAAAATCTGACAAGACACTATGGTGATACCAACCCTGCCACATAATGAAGAAGTTTTCGAGGCTGAATCACACACAAGGATATATGAAAAAGTTCGTTCACTTTCATTTATGTATACCTACAGTTCTTGATCATAATAAGGATTTTATCCTCCCCGTGTCGATAAATGATATTTACCTACAGTTCGTACATTTTATCTTCAACCGAAATATAATATTTAATGATAAGAATGGGAGTATAAGAGCAGTAAGAATCAAACTTCTAATGATTTTGTCATGCAATCTCTAGTTTCATGTCAAATTCAATTAGAAAACTTCCAGGTTTTTGTGATGGTTTTATCAGTCCTAAACAGAAAAAAAAAAATTCAAGTTTATATTTGAATCTTAAAGCCTGCATTATCAGTCCAAACAGCAATTCGAATTTGTATTTGAATCTCAGTTGGCACCATTAGTTCAAACATGAAACAACAACTCGGATATATTTTTGTTTCTATTTATATATATGTAAACGGGTGTGTATACACTGCTGCAGCTTTATAATTCAATGTAATTGGATTCCACAATTTTCTACTGTATGGTTAACGTAAAAGACATCTATTTCTCTCAATTTTTCACCCTTTTCCCTGTGTAAGATGTAGAATTTGGCATTAGTTAGGTTGGTGAAGTTAGAACTCTGCCAGCACAAAGTAAAAACTATTGGATTAAACAAATACGATGAATCTTTAGACATTTTTGCATCCGAGGCATCAAAGAATTTGCGGTTAATGAGATACCAAATTGAAGGAATACGCAAAGATGATAGTTACCTTGCCGTAGTTTGAGAAATTTGTGGCAAGGAAATACTCAATATTAACAGGGTTTGCAGTGTAGACCTCACTTCTGTTGAAGCTAAGCAACCTGTAAGTTTTTCTCTGGTTTGTACAGTCGATCATGTAATCCAGGAGTCTGGTAAAGTTGAAAAGTTGGTGTATGACTGTGCCAGCAACCGGATGGTACTTCCTTTTCTTGTCGAAAAATCTAATACCAAGGATTTTTACAATAACAGCAACTGAGATAACAGCTATTACTGTTGCAAAGAGTGGTTTCAGAGCAAGGAGAAAATCTGTGAGCTTCATCTCTCTCTCTCTCTTTCTGAAAATGGGTGAAGGAACTTCAATCCAAATACGTAGAGTGGATGCAAGCAAATTTCCATGATATCATACTGAAGTTTGACTAGTAGGTTTTCTGCCAAATCGGTCATTTTCATGGTTTCAAAGTTAATAATTACAATGTAGTATTGTTGAAGTATAAAGACTCGAAGCATAGTTTTTGTTTTTCTTTATTACTTTTATGTCATTTTGACTTTATTTTAGAAAGTGCTTAATCTTTTATTTTGTTTGTCTTTATTTTTTATTGATGTGTAATTGAATCTTGGATCTCACATCTTAAAAAGTAATTTAATTAAATTAATTAGAAATAAATAACTAAATGTAAAATAAAGAATTACAATAAATTTGAAATTCTTCAAAATATGAAATAAGATTACTTAAAAATAGGGAAAAAATACCTCTCAAAAATTAAAGAAAACAAAATTAAAGGTTAGTCAATTATAATATATCGGCATAGCTATGTATTATATTTTTTGATAAACATTTATTATTTATTACTTTTATATTTTTCTATTACAATATTTATCATATTTTTGTCGTTATTATTTGTTTAATTCCAATGTTTTATCCATAAAAAATACTTTAATGTAAGTTTAGAGATCTTTTCTGTTTATATATTTTTCCTCAGTGAAGAATTTAAGCGTACTTAAACTCACATTTAACTCGAAGAAAAGAATGACTAAATCTACGATTTAAAAGAAACAAATCCACAATTTCCAAGACTAAATTAAATATTTAATTTTTTTTGTTCATGAGACTTTAAATAAAAATTAGCTAATGTGAAGTTCGATTAAAAGAATCATCAACACTTTCAACAGAAAAATAAAGTAAAGTATATGGAACCTAACTTTTTTCCACAATCAAAGCTGTCGGCGCATACCAAAGTTTCTTCATTTTCAGATTTTCCAATATCATTCTTTTCTCTTCCACACAAAAGTATAAACAAATGAAAAAATGAAAGTCAGATGGAGAAAATAAAATTGACATGTACAGTCATTTAATCAACCCGTATTTTCCATGGAATACAAATGTGTAGGGAATGCATTGTGCAGATTACTGCCCACAAGTTTCTAACCAACTTCTACAATGTTTTCCCAATTCAATGAGAAATATTTTACAGAAAATAAATTTGGGAGAACGGTTTTAGCCAACAAAACTAATTATCTTCTCTTTCATATTTTACATGTTCATTCTTTCAGTCTTAATTATTCACTCACCTCCACTTTCTATCCCCTCTTCTAATCTTCCATTCTTCCTCGATCAGCTGCTGTAAAGAAACATTTAAAGGATAAATTTTTAACAATATAAGTATTCTGTTTAAATGGTTTATCTACTATCTACATTTTCTTTCGCAATACTACGGTACACATGTAATTATATGGTATGCTTTATGTTTTGTAGTCGGTGCATTAACAGAAGACGCGGTAATGTCTTTCCTGGTCATATTGTAAAAAATATAGCATATATAAATACTAACACAACTTTCTCCTGTGGAAGTCAAAGAACATTAAAAACCTAAACTTAAGCTTCCCCGTCAAAAAAGAATAAAAAATACAAAAAGAGGAATCAATAACAGAACAGTAAAACATAGAGTGTGTTAATGGGGGGTCACATTGAATCCATCTTAACTTGAATCCTCCTTAACCTAGCCAGCATCAAATATTTCATCTCCACGTGGCAGCCATGCAGTAATGCTACCAGACAGTGCAGAGTGAAAACTCACCATCTCTTTCCACCCCAGTTTCCACGACCACCTCTTCCACCACCATTGGAAAACCTATCATTTGAAAATCTACCGTTCCTGCCTCCACCGCCTCTTCCAAACCTGTTCCCACCACCTCGGCCACCATCACCAAATCTGCCACCTCTTGATTGATCTCTCTGTTGCAAACGTGGCAGAGCCTTCAATACCTCTAGACTTACATTAGCAGCATTTTCCTGACCTGATGAACAAATGTGTTTCAATGAAAAACATAACCAAGACAAAAAGCTATATGCAAAAATGAATTCCCATACTCAAATCCCAAAGTCAACAGTTATGTGGAAATTAACATCCAACATTTACGCCAAACTTTACCACTAAGATATGTATCTAAATCTTCAGCTGGTACATCAAAAACTGCACCATTTCCATCAGCAGTGAGTGAAAGACCTTTCACAGCCTCCACCTTCTCTTCAGGCAAAAATCTCCTCAAGATTCCATAGGCAAAACTGTTATCAGCCAATGAAATAGTAAGTCAAACAAGTTCAAATTGTTCACATAAGTCCATCATAATCAAAACATAAATGATGTTGATTTCTTAAGATTCTAGACAGTTATTTAAAGCAACACGTAAACACCATATGCGTAAATCAGGGGCTATAGTAAGGTTCTCACGAAGGAGTGAAGATTGGTTTCCCAATTTCAAGAAGCAATGTAACATAGTTCTCCATGGATGTGAGAAGTGATCTTTGCTTTATTTCGGTATAACCCTGCATATTATATGAGAAAAAATTCCAGTCAGAAAAATATTGAATGATTAAGGTGAAAAATAAACGGAGAAAACAAGAAAAGAATATTGACTCACAACAGCCTTTGCAAGAGCCTTTGCAAGCAATTCAACAACTGTTAAACCAGAACTCTTCAAAAGCTCTTCAGCGGTTTCTTTGAATGCAGGAATCACACTGCATTTATTATATATGTTAACAGCAAAATATAGCACCGAACACATTAACAAAGTTTGCAAATAACAAGCATACCTATCAGAAACTTGGGTAATCATTTCAGCAGCTTCACCTCCAACAGCTTTAGCAATATCATCAGGCCGCGGGGCAGATATGTGCTCAAATTTTACACCGGACTCTCTTTCTATTTTAGATATATTAGATCTTTTTGGATCATAAAGGGTAACAGCAACCCCAGTATTACCTGAATAAAAAACAAACCACAATATAACCTTAAAATTGAATATCACTATCTGATAATACACGAAAAAGAAAAATCCTGTAAATATACCTGCTCTTCCTGTTCGTCCAGAACGATGGATATAGGACTCTACCTCCCGTGGGAACTCACACTAAATCAAAATACAAATATCAACATACTAGGTTGTGACAGAAATAAGAATGATGTTATACATTGCACGTTTATCCATCAAAAGTACCTGGATAATTAACTGAACATCATTTATATCAAGACCTCGAGCTGCCACATTTGTAGCAACTAATGTCATGAATTTCCCAGACCTGAAGCCAGATAGAGTAACCTGCAGGGGACAGGACACTATTTAATAGAGAATATAAAAAACAATTGAAATAAGAACACGTTATGAAAAAAAGAAAAGTTCTACGTAACAGATAAAAAGACAACAACTAAACCACAATTCAGGTAATAGCTCACCTCACGTTGTGCTTGTTGTATGTCACCATGGAGAGCTCTGGCTCCAGGTAACAACCCTGCAAGCTGAGAAGCAGACTCCTTCGTCTCGGTAAATATAATTGTCCGGCCTCCACTGAACCAGAATCATAATAGTAAACATTAAAATTCAGTATAACTATAAAAGACATCCTAAGTTGAAAATTTGAAAATAAAAATCACCTGCTATAACACCGAATAATGTCCGGGATAAGTTGGGACCTGGCAGAAGCAGAACAAGGAAGAACAATATGCCTCACATTGGTACTAGCCTTCATTTTTGTATTTCCAACAAGGTCAGCAGTTTTCTTATCTGGCTTCAGAAATTGTGCAGCGATCTGGCATGAATACACATCAGATAACATTAAATACCTTAATTATAAGGTCCCATAAGCAAAAAGAAGAAATCATCACGTAGAAGCATACATGTTTAACCCAGTCTGGTAAAGTAGCGCTGAAAAGAAGAGTCTGAACTTTATTAACATTCTCAACCTTACCTGCAAAAATATCAATATCAAATAATAGACAAATGTGATACAGAAAAATCCTACCATCAAACATTTTGGATAAACATCAAAACTAAGGTAATCCAAATTAGAAAGCATTGTGTACTAGAAGATATGAAAAGACATTTTGAGAAGTTCTAAGGGTTGGGTGTAAGAAGTATTGTTGAATTGAAAACAGTTGAATATATCAGAATGAAAGAGACTTGGAGAAAAAAAGTCGTCCTGCCACTAATAAAGCATAGTCAAGGCTATAGGACAAAAAGATAATAAATTAAGCAACAAAACCAAGACAGATTAGGATGTTGAGCATATGAAGAAAACCATCAAATTATAACTTACGAGTTAAAAAAAGTGAACTCTATACCATGAGGATATATTATCACAAAAAGATGACGAGATAAATCATTCTTGTAAAAACTATAACTAACTACAACTAACCAAGCAATATCAATAATTTATAAGACGTATAAATAGTATTAGTCTCACAAACACAATCTTAATATATTTGACACAATAATTGATACTCAGCAACAACAGTGGTCCATTCATCAGGGAAAAGGAGATACCTAGAATCAACTCAACATCTTCAACAAAACCCATCCTCAGCATTTCATCTGCTTCATCAAGCACACGAAATTTCAGTTGGCTCAGATCTATATTCCCTCTCTCAATATGATCCTGCATCAATACATGCCAGATGAAAATCAAAAGAATTGTTAACATTCGTCTTCAACACACAGTAAAACTTTCAGGGTACTGAAAATATTGACATATATTAAGGAAATAACTGAGTAGCAACATATATCAACTAGTATTACTGCAATTACCTTTACACGACCTGGTGTGCCAATAACAATATCAACACCTCTTCTAAGCTTAATTTCTTGAGTGTTATACGGAGCTCCACCATACAAACAACAAGAACTCAATCCCATCGCCCCACCATAAACTTCAAAATCAGCATGCACCTAAAGCACAACACTACTTGTTAAGAAGGACAATAAATTCATCATACAATCAAAAATACCAGAACTCATTCACATAATCATACCTGACAAGCCAATTCCCTAGTTGGAAGAAGCACAAGAACGCTTGGAGTTCTCCCGTAGCCCGTCTTTCTAGAAGACTTAGCCGGACCATTTATTAAAGACTCCAATATGGGTAGCACAAATGCCAGAGTTTTACCCTACAGTTTCCCCATACGAGGCAAATGAGGTCAAATAAAACCATTACACCATTCAAAAGCATGCACTTTCAAATACAACTGATTAAAGAATGGTTCAATTAATTATATGATCCTGTTAAGGGAAAAAAAGCTTCCTTAAACTCGTTACAGTAAAAAATCCTTTTCCTAACCCCTACAAATACCATTATTAACTCTTTAGTTCGTTCAGTGCAGACTAAGGACTAAAATGGGATAATTTTAAGTATAGAGATACAGGATCGAAGAATATCTAAATATTACCTCATAAAAATGATATGTGTATTAGAAATGGACCTAAACCCCTTCAAACCAAACATTCGATTATTTTCTCTTAACCGTTAAAAATATGATCAAGAACTTTCAAATACAACTCGATATCTTTCTTAACACCCCAATAATCAAAGAAATTAAAAGACGATAACAAGGGTTTGTGATAAGAGTAGATGGATACCTGACCGGTGCGAGCCCGACCAACCAAATCAGAACCGTCGAGAACCAAATCGAAAGTCATGGCCTGAATCGGAAACAACGATTCAATCCCCTTCTCCTTCAACTTCAGCCTCAACGGTTCAGATATCCTGAATTTGGAGACCGCATTAGGATCCTCCTTCTTCTCTTCTTTTTCCTCTGCTTCCATCACCAAAGGCTGTTCCTCGGACTTGGCCTTTTTCTTCTTTTTCTTCTTCTTGTGGTCGTCTTCTCTAGAAGATTCGGGCTCCACAAGCTCGGAACCAGTGTCTTCGTCGGCATCGTTGGTCGCCGCCATAGCCTCTATATCTGAAGCCTTACGCTTCTTCGCCTTCTTCTGAAGCTTCCCCGAGACCCCATCTTGGTCGGGATCGGGGGTATTGGGATCGGAAAGAAGTTTAGAGGCGCTCTTCTTCTCTGCAATGATTGGGGATTGGTTTTTGGCTTTCTTGGCGCTTAGCTTCTTGTTTTCTTGGAGAGTGGTGTCAGTGACAGAGAGAGAGACTGAAGGCATGGTGATGGCGGCTGAAGGAGAAAGAGTAAGAGAAAGAGAGAGATTTTCTCCTGCTTGAATGGGGTTGTGGCTATGAGGTGCAGAAGCAGGAGAAGAAAGAGGAGTAAGCGGCGAACGAGGTTTTCGGGTTTATGGTTTTAGGGATGGAAACATTCTTATACACTTCCCAACCTCAAAACCTAATTCTCTTTTTCTTTTTTTCTTTTCTTTTTTTATTTTTTTCTTTTTTGTTTCACCACCGTGTGGTCACCTCAAGCATCAAAACCTAATTCTTTTTTTTTTCTACTAAATGTATTAAAGCGAAAATAAATAAATTCAAAAGTTATTACCAATCTACCATAAATAGTCAATCAAATTATAACAAATGTATAAATATATATATAAATATAAATGCATATTGTAATGAGTCTACGTTAAATGAGAAAATAATTTTTAATTGAAAAAATTGTTAAACATAAAAAAAAATTATCTTTTATTTTTAAAAATAATATGTTATTAAAAAATATATAATAAAATAATAATTTACATAAGGTTTAATTAATTTTAATATTTTTCTTAAATTTAATTGGGTTTTTATTACATTTGTTTTATATAATAAATATTAAAATATTTCTAATTCTATCATTCTTTTAGATTAATATTTTATTAGTTAGATTATCTGACATGTATTTATATATTAAAAATATATAAGATTTTATAACTAATTTAAAACAAAAAAATAAAAAATAAAAACTTAATCAAAAAGAATGTAAAAAGTTTAAATATTTAATGAATAAAAACAATAATAATAATTTAATTAAAAAAATAAATTTCTTCAAAATTTCTTAACTAAATATTGGTTTAAAATCTCTAACAAAAACTAATTAACTTACCGATGAAACTGTCACAAATCTTGATAAAGAAGTCTTTGTCTTTGATAAAGTAAATTTATTATTTTTCTTTTCTTCTTAATTTTAAGACACATGTGTATGTGAAATTTTATTATAAAATTATGTATAAAACAAATATATCCTTCATACATATAAAGTTTCAACTTTTATATATATATAGATAGATATTGATATTGATATTGATATTGATATTGATGAATGTGTTGTTTAGCATGAAACGGACTTCTGCAGAAAATAATATTGTTATAGTTTTCTATATGTGTAAATAAATTATAAATTCATTTTCATGCTTCTTATTTGGAAGTTATTTGCATATCAGATGAAAGTATTATTTTTTAAATTGTTATTCATAAAATATTTATAAAATATTTTTTCAATCAAAATTATATAAATATAATAAATCTGTTTATTCCAATGGTTAGGATGAGTTCATGTTAATGTGAATCTTTTATTTTAGTTTTATAGTAACAAATTGATTAGGACGAATCATGTGTATTGTATTAATTTTTCATGAAAAAATATAACATTTTTGTGAAATGTATGTGATTTATATGAGATCATGTTAATGTGAATCTTTTATTTTATTTTTATAGTAACAAATTATTATGATGAATATGTGTATTGTTTTTATTTTTCATAAAAAAATATAACATTTTTGTGAGATGTATCTGTGTATGAGTTAATGTTTATGTGAATCTTTTATTTTATTTTTATAAATTGATTATGATGAATCATGTGTATTGTTTTCATTTTTCATAAAAAAATATAACATATGTGAAATGTAAGTATATGTATATATAATATTTTTCTCTCCTCTGTTCTCTCTGCATATAAAGTAAAATATACTCATCATATAAATACATATATATTACATTTTTCAAGTTCATTTATACACATAAGTATAAAGAGAAAAACACTCTGTGGACAATAGAAAACAACTCAAAGCATATATTGCCGGCAATTATTTTTCTTTATGCTTATCTCTTTTGTTTTTTCATTCACACTCTACATTTTTTTAATATATTTGATAACTCCCCTTTACTAAATAATTAAATATATTTTTAATTTTAAGTTATAATTATGTAACAAACAATTTATGAAAAATGTATTTATAACATATATTAATATTGTGCAATTGAAAGATGTGTTACATATTCTTTACCTATTACATATTAAAATAATGTAATAATGAAATAGACAAAAAATAATCCATAAAATTAGCATAGAATCAAAGAATGATTTCTGCCTTATCAGGACATCAATGAATCACCAAATTTAAAACCCTTAATTATAAAGGTAAGATAAAATTGTCTTAAAATCATATTTTGTCTGTTCACATGCCAATAAAACATTAATTATGAGTCTTATAAACTTCTATATTGGAATAAGAATTATAAAAATTATATCTTAAAAATAACATGACATCATAAAATAAATAAATAAAAACAGTAAAGAAGAAAAAAGTTACATATTATATATATATATATATATATATATATATATATACTTTATTTAAAATATTTAAAATTTTAAGTTAATTAAAAAAAACACGACTTAGTTGTTATTATTTGGTTGTAAGTTTGTGTATTTTTCATCTAATTGTTCATAAGGATTAATGTTCATATCTATGATAATACTTTACAACCATCATTTCCTCTTAATATAGCAGTAGTTGCATGTTCCGAGCAGACTGTTCCCTCATCCTAAAAACTAACCTCATATCAGACCACAACTCCATCACAAGGTGACAACACTCAGCATTCTCATACATCCCTTTCAGAGTCACAGTCAGTAGAGTAGAAAAAGAAGTAAAAAGATAATCATACCTACTGAGAAATGCTCAAGAGAGTATGTTCAGATTATACTTGACACATCTCAACCTTAGTTTGGATTGAATTGATAATAGTTACAAAATAATAAACATTTGACAAATTTATGAATGAGTTGTGTTCCACACGATTGTAAGTCCTAAATAAAAGTGGAATAAAATAATTTTTCTATCCAGAAACACCCTGAGAGTACTGATACTGATGTCACCAAACTATCATGTTAACCGAACAACAGGGTATATCCTTCACTAGAATTGATAACTCTATTTGTTATTTTTAGATGAGATAAATCTAGTTTTAGTCTCCTAATTAAAAATCATTTTAATCCTAAATTTGAAAAAAAAAAAACACTTTTAGACTCCAAGTACTAAGTTTAAAAGACTAAAACCATATTTTCCTAAAAAAATTGAAAGATCAAGTCAGATTCCCCCAAATTTGATTCACAAAAACACAATTAAGCCCTTTTTTTATAATATTGGATGACCCTGAAGGAAACTGAAAGCGTACCCATGTTCTATTGATCAGAAGTTAGCTTGACCAGTGAGTAAGTAGAAGAGTATGCAAGGAGCTTAATATGAAGAGTAAAGTAAATAAGGAAAAACAGTGAATTGGATTATCTCGTTTGATGCTTAAAGTCATGAACAATTACAAAGAAAACCGAATTGATGAAAGATTTGACCATTGTTGGTCAAAATGAAACCAAGAAGAATGACCCGAATCACATCATATGTTCAAGTTTAAGGTTATAAAATGATGAGGGTATTAATTTACAGCACCACCCTCCAACTACTTCTGCTAACATTAAGAACATCATACTCAGGACAATAAAAAATTAAGAAGAAAGCAAAGGTTTTACACATCTAGTGTCTATACTTCAACATAAGGTGCTAAGTTTCATGGGTACCAAGGTGCATCAAATATTATAAGATGAAAAATACACAAACTTACAACCAAAAACTTAGAACAAATCCTAGAACCATAAATATAAGCCATTTCTGCTTGGATACCTTGTTCGAAGAAGAAGCACCGCTGCACAAATCAAATCCATACCAAGTATCTCTGGGGATAAACGTGTTGTAATAGAAAGTAACAGCCCTGCCATTATAACTATTGATTTTCACACTTTCAGGCCTCCAACCATCTGATCCGTGTCTATATAGGTACACATAACATATCTGATATGCACATGGACCACTTATTTGAAATGTATCTGAACTACAACTCTCAAATGTACCTGAAGTTGGATCATCCAGTCTTGGTACATATATCTGGTAATACGTGAAATAAATAAAATATAAATTTCCAGTTATTCAAATCAAAGAGTTTGATTTTAATATACTCAAACATAACATTTTTTACACTATTAATTAATTAGAAATTATTTTAGATATGACTTTCAAAACAGTCATTACAAAAACCAACAATTTTATACCAGATACAACGATTAGATGGCAATGTAAAAACTTCAACACTTCCAATACATTTTCATTAACTTCTTACTGAAATTAAAACTTCTTTGTTAACTACATCTGTAAGCATATATTGAGGCACTTGCCTTTTTCAAATTCCAATTTGAATGAGCTGTGAGCAATTTACAAACATATATTCAAGAGTCATTGATATGTTTATGGTGGTTTAGTCATACACATACCCAAATAGAAAGCTATCATTCATTCAATTAAAGTCAACTTGTATTTTGCTGATAAACTCAGGACACGTCTGACTAAAAGTAATACCGATCAATAGATTTGCTGATAGCAAAGGAAAGCTATACTTAGAGTATACAAGCTTTGACATTTAGACACTCAAACTTAATTAAATAGCTTGCCAAGAAGAAGAATTGTGTATATGTTGTGTTCCACAGTTACAATTTCTACACACAGATGTATAAGTAACTCCTACACTTTAAAATCAATAAGGGACATGAAAAATTAATCCAAGAAGAACTTGATAAAATATCAAGAAATGAAACTCAAGATTCACCGTAAAGCAAAGTGGCTTAAGAACATAAATTTCACCGACTAAAAAAATTAAAAGTAAAGGAAAGATGAAGCAACCAAATATGTCTGAGTTGAATTTCAATTGGTTTATTAACAATTCTACGTAAACAGACACATGAAAACGAATGAGGAAATTTCACTCAAACTATATAAACGAAGAAATTGGCGAGAAAGAGAAAGCAGAACCTGGTTTCCATAAGCATCCCCAAAAGCAATACTGATCTGATCTCTTGTATACCTAGGAGACGAACAACTGGTAGATATAACCACCAAGTAAGAACAACTCGCCGCGTTCTTCAGCTGTTTAAGAAAATATTGCCAAGTCTTCACCCTATTAAAATAGCACTAGAAAATTTTGAAAAAAGAGAAAGAGAGGTGACAAAAGGGTTCGGGAGAGGAAATAACAAGAAGTACCTGGATATAGCTGACATTGAAGGAATCAGCAGCATGAGGAAGAAGAGAAACAGATTGTGACTCTGAAACGGAGAGGGTCAATCCAGAGGCCAAGAAGAGCAGAAGAAGACGAACCTGTTTCAACATTTTTTTTTTTGCTCTGAAAGCTGAAAGTTTAGCCAAAGGAACAAGAAAAATAAATAGTGGGGAATAGAAAATGAAGGGGCAATGCGAACTGAAAACGGGTTTTGTTGCCTCTGCCAAAAATTCAACCTTTTAGTGTTGTATGCTAAAGACAAAAGGCAAAACTCCTCGGGGGTAATAGGATAATAAAAAACGATTAATGAAAAAAAAAAGTGTATCTATATTTAATATACATAGAGTAAAAATAATTAGTTTATAAATAATATAATTTGATAATATATATATAGATATAATAAGTCTAAATAATATAAAAGTATATGTATATCATCATTCATGATAATAAGATAAACGTGTCCGTCGCAGTTTTATAAAGAAATTAGGATTTCTTAAGGTAAATTTTTATCATATAAATATTGTTCCCTTAGATTAAACTTAATTCTTACCTTTATGATTCACATCACAAAAAATTCCAATTAACGATATCCTTATCTTATTCGGTCCTTTAACTTCCTACAAATATAAGATCTAAAAAATATGTTGTTTTTCACGTTTAGGTTATTTTTTAAAAATTCAAGAAATTGAGCTTTTGGAAATGTTTTTTTAGATTTTATAACTTTTTTCAAGTTCAAATAGAAGACTTATATGAAACCTACAGTTTTTTTATTGAATCATCTAATATGATAATAAATTAAAACAACACATTAATTAATTTTGTATTACAATAAAATTTAAATAAATATTTTCAGTAATAATAGTTACCAATTTTCAGAATTCGCGATTTTCTCCTTCAGAGGGCTTGGCGTAAATCGCGAGGCATATATCAACTAACGTTAAATGTCCACGAGTTGCACACTTGTGCGGTAAATAATATTTTTTTAGAAATATTGGGGGCCAAATTAAATAATAATGTATCCTACTCGCGATGGAAGAATGAAGGTGTCTTTTTTTTTTTTTTTTTTAATTTAATAATCACATTGAAATAAATTGTTGGGGTATCCACGTACTGCAGTACCTCCAATTTCGTAGATTATGGTATCTACGGATATCGAAACTTCCGATAATTGCTTTTTCCATAAATCCTATATTCTATATTTTGTCAACCAATTTTAGCCTTTTTCTTATCATTTTTATTTTATATAAATTTAAGTTGTTATTTTTAATGAGAATAATTTAATTAAGTATTATTTAATGAAAAATATTGCTTTGAGAACAAAAATGATTTATGAATTTAAATGACTCACAATTCCTTTTAACAGCCTGATTTTTTTAATTGGGTTTGACTATGTTATTGAAAATTAAACTCGAATACCTATCTGCAGTATTTTCACGTATGTAAATCTACATTAAGTATTTTATTTTCACATCACCAACTTCATATTTTTGCTTCTGCATACTTTGAACCAAATATTCTTAAAATCGGGTTCTTCAGCTGGTTTATTTCCACATCCAAGGTTATCCTAATTCAAATATTTGTCACACGTCTTTATGGGTTCTTTAATAAAGACGTTAGAACATGGGTTCTTTATGGGTTCTTTAATATCCAAGGTTATCCAAAATATTTGTCACACTTCTAATAAACTTGCGACAAACTCATAGAACTAGTTTTTTTGGTAAAGACAATTAGATAGAAGGATCTAATTAAAAACAAAATACAAGTTTAAGAACGTAATAGAAAAATAGTTAAAAAATAATTAAAATTTATGAAAAAATAAATATAAAATCAAAAAATTATAATTAGTTAATTAATGTAAAAGTATTTGCTTTAATAATAGACACAAATTAAACTGTTGAAATAATTAAACCAATACATAGTATTTACATCCACATTTTTAAATCACAGGGCGAGGATTCAACTGATATTTCCAATAAACAAAAAGTTTCAGTGACATTATGCTTCGACGGGCGTTGGTATACAATTGTAAACAAATGTTTGGGGTTTCTACCTGCACCGTCAACTTTTCTTTTGGAACCCAACCTTTTCTAAAATATCTAGAACAACTCTTGATTGTTTTACTAGGGTTTTTCTTCCTGCAACCCCCAATTTTTCTTCCTGCACCTTCAAAAAATAAAAATAAAAATAAATTATAAATTAAATATCTTCGCAGTCTGCATCTATAACAATATATAACAATATATAAAGAGGATTCTCTCTTTTGTGTTCACATCTCATAATATCAAATATACACTTTACAATATAATTATTTATTAAATTTTTTAAAATTAATAGTTACTTTTACCTATTTTCTATAAAATTGTTTATCTTTTTTCCTTCTTTTTTTATTCATCGACAATTATTCTCTCTATTCATCTCATTCTATTTTTAATAAATATAAATTTATTTCATATATTAACTTAATAATATTACATTATTATCATCTACTAATCTAATATCATGGCATCCCCAATCAATGGCGGAGCTTTATTGGAGCAGGGGTGGGCCATGGCCCCCCTTAATTTTTTTCATTTTGTTTATATTATATATATAAATTATTTTTAATTATTTTAAAAAAATTTAAATTATATGTAATGTATAGTGAAATAAAATAAATAAAAAAATGAAATGTAATAAAGAATAAAATATAAAATAAATATAAAATTCTAAATATAACATTTAATATTAATAAATAATAAAATATAAAATAAAATGCAATAAAGAATAAAATTGTATTTTTAAGTTTTTTACAACTTATTATGATCTCACACTCTCACATCTTTTGTTTTTATTTTGAAAAAAAAAACAGTTAAATACAAATTTGTTATTTTTGTTTTCATTTCTCATTTGTTTTTTTTTTTATTCTTTAATAAAAAAAAAGTAAATTTTTTATATCACTTGATAATGAAATATTTGTTTAATAGTTAACATTATTTTATACCATATGAGTCTTATATTCATTTTTTATGATTATGAGAGAAAAAAATGATTGTTCTATGTGTTTTTTTATAACTATCTTTTATTTGGAACTTGGTTGTCATTGATTTTTTCTTTTAGTGACTCTTATTTTTTCATTTTTTAATTAAATTATGATAAATTATTTTTTAATCTTAAACTTAAAAAAGAAATAGATATATTGATGAAGAATAAAAGAATGAATTTATTTGTTAAAAGTGATAAAAAGAAAGTTATTCGTGACGATGAAAATAATTCAAATTCAATATTTTATCTTAACCTATCATGAATCATGATACAAATGATCATATTGTTCAATTAGAGGAACATGTTTTATAATAATTATTTAGAACGTTTTTATATTTACATTGAAAAATAAATAGTTGACAATTTTAGTTTTAATTCAATTATTGATAAGTTCAAAAATCTGAAAAAACGAAGGACAATCCTTTGCATATATGTGATTTCTTTTGTATGTACAATTATAATAAATTATTTATTCATTTTATTTTTATTGTATTAGTGACACTAATTAAATATATAAATTTTGAATTTTGAATATATTATACTGGCTCCCCTACAATTATTGGTCAAGATCCGCCACTGTCCCCAATAATGAAATTTGGTATCCCAATTTCTAAAAGTTGGTAACACCGGTTTCTGAAAGACGGTAATACTGGTTTCTAAAAGCCCGTGACCCCAATTTTTTTTTAAATTTTTTTTATATTTATTTTTATATATTTTAAAATTATATTTATATATAATTATTTTATTTATATTAAGATAAAAAAAATTTCTAATAATCTTATTTATTTAAAACAATATATAAAGAGGATTCCCTATTTTCTGTCCACATTTCATAATACCAAATATACCTTTTACAATATAATTATTTACTAAATTTTTTAAAATTAATGGTTACTTTTACCTATTTTCTATAAAACTGTTTATCTTTTTTCCTTCTTTTTTTATTCATCAACAATTATTCTCTCTATTCATCTTATTTTATTTTTAATAAATATAAATTTATTTCATATATTAACTTAATAATATTACATTATTATCATCTACTAATCTAATATCATTGCATCCCCAATAATGAAATTCGGTATCCCAATTTCTAAAAGCCGGTAACACCGGTTTCTAAAAGCCGGTAACCCCAATTTTTGTTTTTAATTTTTTTTTTTTTATATTTTTAAATTATATTTATATATAATTATATTATTTATATTAAGTTTTAAAAAATTTATAATAATCTTATTTATATATTTTTTAGTTGTATATCTTTATTGTTTAAAAATAAAAATTAATTTGATGGATGTTGGTTGATAAAAGCGATTAAGGTTCTATCTTTAGTCATAATAAAATTATTTCTCAATAAGTCATCAATAAAGTATTAAAGTAAATAGATAAATGATTATCTCAATATATGTCATAAATCATTAATATTTTATTATGGTTTATGTATCTTAAATTTATGATTCTCCTATGATATTTCTTCCAAATTAAGTTTTATCCAAATTAGTATGAACCCTAATTATGATTTTAGAATTTTTTTTTATCAAATTGGCATGAACCTTAATTATATTTTTACCCAAATTAGTATAATCTTAAATTATGAAATTTAAAGGTTGTTGCGTTTTTTGTTGAAATGGTAAAATTTATGGATATATATTGGGTTGCATTACAAATTCTGCTACACATAATGAATTAGTTGGATAACCTTGATTTGAAATAAAAATCAGAATATCTCTGTTGCGTGAATTCAATGATATTTAGAAATATTAGAAATTGAAAAGTGCATATGTGCATCACTATATAAAAATGGTCTAAGTAAAGAAAATGAAGAACTTTTTATTTAACCAGAAAATTAATTTATATACAAAAAAATTAAATTTGGCACCCCTACAATTTATATTCATGTTTTACCATTGTTTCTATCTTGGAAGTCAGTAACACTGGGATCTGAAAGCCGATAACTCCAGTTTATGAAAGTCAATAACTCTGGCTTCTGAAAGCCGGTAACCTCGGCTTCTGAAAGCCAATAACTCCAGCTTCTGAAAGTCAGTAACTACAAACCAAAAAGGTAGCAGTGAAATTATAAAAAAGTTGGAGGTGTAGGAAAAAAAATTGGGAGTGCAAGAAAAAAAAACCCGTTTTACTAACAGCCACTCAAATACGTTTTGAAATCCAAGGCAATACGAGATTTTCAAATCCATTTAAAAAAATTACTAAACTTTAAAATCCGGTCATTATATATATATATATATATATATATAATTTTGTTCTTATGTTTTATTTAATTTTTATATTTTATTTAAAGGTTATTTATTTTATTAATTTGCTTATTTTTATCTTTTTTATTTTATAATTTTATTTTTTTAATATATTATATGAAAATAAAATTAATATATATATATATATATATATATATATATAATTTTACTTTTAAATAGTGTACGAAGAAAAATAAAAAATTTTAAAATAAAAAAAAACTTTTAAATATTTTCTTAATTTTTTTTCTTTTTATTATGCTAGTTTCAATTTTATTTTTTCTAATATATTATTGTTCCGGCAAAAAACTAAGTGTTCTTTACCTAAGACAAAAATCTAAAGAATTATTCTAACCTACAATGAAATAAAGAGCATTGAGAGTAGAAAAATCGTTCCCCCTTACCCTAGACGTTAACCTTTAATTTAGGTTTAATCAGTCAGATGTTACTTACTTTTGATTGGATGTATCAATTTGATACCCGCTTTTAAAAATGTGTCAATCGAGTCCCAACCTTTGAAAAAGTGTACCAATTAAGTCTCTCTCAGAAAGAATTTATTAGCACTGTTAACTTAATTTATGATTTTTACCAGTAAATTTTAATATAAATATCAATACTTAATTTTGTAAGTCATTTTAAATATCAATGTCGTTAATGTCGTTAATAAGTTTTTTATAAAAGAAACCTAATTGAGACATTTTTAATATCATTCGACTAGTTAAACCTTTAATTTTTAGTTAAAGTCAGTATAAAAATGTAACTGACTGACAAAATATTCTCCTATATAATAATAAAATATCAATCAATCAGTAAAAGGACAGACTTAGTCCCAAATGCTCAGCCATGTATTTTAGGTAAATTTTGGAATGTTTTATCCATATTCAGAAATTAAGTCGACCATGGTGTAATTACATATAAAATAACTTAAAAAAAGTGAAGATATATATATATATATATATATATATAATTTTAAATTAATTTTGTTTTTATTTTATTTTATTTAAAGGTTAATTAATTATTTTATTAATTATATTATTTTTAACTGTATTTATTTTAAATTTATTTACTTTCTAATTTTATTTATTTTTTAATATGTTATATAAAAACAAAATTAAGATATATATATATATATATA
>Ga0214542_1004842_pt1 | contig 26241 bp, 19 predicted proteins | sample CNSS1metaG_FD_160096 | JGI IMG/M metagenome (GOLD analysis project Ga0214542, IMG submission 160096) | Root nodule microbial communities from cowpea collected in UCLA plant growth center, Los Angeles, California, USA - CNSS1 | ecosystem: Host-associated > Plants > Roots > Nodule | place: USA...
GACCCGAAGCCAAATGTGGCGGCGCAGGTGACATTTTGAAATTAGGGTTACTGGCTGACTTATAGGCCTCGGTTCTTTTTTAACCGAGGCCAAAAACCTCTTCATATTGCCTCGGTTCAATTAATAATCGAGGCCAAAAGTGCTGACGCTGATGACATTTTTGAAATTTTGGTTACTGGGTTGCCTTATAGGCTTCAGTTCTTTTGCAACCGAGGCCTAAAACCTCTTACTGTACCGGTTTTGCATTCACCCGAGGCAATATAGTTGGACAAAATTGCAAAAATGCCACCGCCTCCTTATAGGCTTCGGTTCCGCTATAACCGAGGCCTATAAGGCGAAGTAAAATGTCAAATCTGCACTAGTGAAAGAAACTCTTAATTAATATATCATATATTTTCTTATTATTATTCAATATGAAAATATTGAAAATGTTGTTAAATAAAGTTCAAAATTACTTAGAAATATTTTTATTAGACATGTGAATTTGGCCGAATCCACATGGTTTCATTCTATCCCACAAAGTTAGGTTTAAAAGGTTCATATCATCATAAAATTAGTCACTTTTCAAAGAAAAAAACTTCATTAAAAATAAAAATGAAAAAATATTGCTTAAAAAAATCTTGTAACACATGAAAATCATTTATTTAATCCAAACTTAAATCTAGTTAGAGCAAAGTCGAGTTGGACTTAGGTCAAGTTAGGTTACATTAACACATTTTTAAGTTGGTTGAGATGGGCCCAAGTCAAACCAAGAGGAATCATGTCCAATTTGGGTCAAGATAGGCCTTACTCAAGTCATGTCGCCAAGTTAAGTTGGATCCACCTCAAGTTGAGTCGGCTAGAGCCACCTCAAGTTGAGTTGGACTGAGTCCCCTTGTGGTTGAGTTGAATTGGACCCACCCTCGTATGAGTTAAGTTAAGCTCACATTTAGACGATTCGAGTAAGGTTTACCTAAGGCCAAGTTGAGTTGAACCTATCTTTGGCCAAGTCATGTTGAGCCTATCTCTAGCCAAGTTTAGTCAAAGCCACCATAGGTTGTGTCAATTTAGGCCCACCTGGGGTAGAACCGAGTTGAAACCACATTGAGTTGTGTTAAGTTAGGTCTATTTTGAACCGAGTCAAGTTTGGCCTAAGCCTAGTCTAGTTATTCCCACATTTGATTATGTAGAGTTTGGTCCATATTAGGTCAAGCAGAGCACAACCATGTCAAATCGAGTCGAGTTGAATAATGTTGGGCCAAGTCTAATTGACCCACATCTGACTGACTCAATTTGGCCCACCTATGATCATGTTGAGTCAGACCAACCTTTGGTTGTGTCGAGTCGAACCACCTTTGGCTGAGTTGATTGAAGCCCACATTGGGACGAATTGAGGCAGGTTGATGTCGAACCCAATCAAGTTTGGCCTAGGTCGGTTGATGTTGGGCTAAGGTTAGATCACGCAAAGTTAATTTAGGTTGAAACAAGGTCAACCAAGATCGAATACATGTTAGACAATGTTAGTTCGGGTTGAACCCAAGTTCGATTAGGTTGGCCTAGTTGGCCAAGTCGAGTTGGAACCTTCCTCTTACTTTAAAAATAGTAAAAATTAGGTTACAACCAATTTATAATAAATGTAAAATATTTGGAAATAAATTACCAATTTAAAATATTTTAAAGACTCGTTTAGTTATGAAAAATATTTAATAGTTAAGTAAAGTCTTGTAGTTGGCCAAACTTACTTTAAATCTAACCCTAACTCAGTTTAATTGGAGGCTTTGGAGAATGGGGTTTTGTTAGCCAATTGATTTGGTGGGCCGAGAGGATTGATTTGTTGCCGCGGCACACAAGGACCTTTTGACTTGAAGCTATGCTTTTGACGATATCCATATAAATCAAGGTGGAAAGGATGCCTAAGGTGTGTGTGTTAGAGTATTTGGCTAGGAGTAGAGACTAGAATGAATGTAAAGCCAACTTGAAATGTCATTAAAGTCAATATAATCAAAGTTTAACAGTTTATGAATCAAATGGCACAAAATATGTAAGGCCCATTAAGAATAATCCTTTTCTGCCTGCCCTAAATTAAAGGGGCTGCCCTTTTAAGTGGGCCTAAGGGCTGGCCTAGTATACAAAATCATATTTCGTTGCCCTAAGTCTCACTTTTCCACTCTTTTCAGAGAACCTAGAGCTGCAGCCGCCTCCTCTGCTAGGGTTTCACGACACCTTCCGTTGGCATTCAGCTTGGTCGTCTCTAGCTCACGTAAGGGCTCTCCAACTAGTAGTTATCCTTCCTTGGTCTATTCTCGTAGCTTTTGTCAGGGTTCCGTAACGACTCGCTTTTATTCATTGTTTTCTAACTCTGAGTCTGTTCTTAGAAGTTGTTCGTGCTCCACAGTTGGGTGTCGAGGTTTCCAGCTAGCTTTATCCAGGTACGGGAAGCTAGAACCTCTCTGTCTAATCTGTTTAATGTGATCGTAAGCTGTTTACAGTATATTTTTATGGTCCTTGAACTGGTATTTTGCTGTGAATGCATGAGATGGTTGATGTTGTTGTTGGCATGTGCAGAATACGACTGTTATAGGCATGGCAGTGGCGGCGACTGTTAAACTCACCCAAGCGAGCTCATCTCGCCTAGGCGAGGTGAGTAGAGGCTCGCCTAGGCCTCCTCGCGCAAATGGCCGCCCAGGCGGCTTACTCAATTTCGAGCAAGCGAGCGTCTCGCCCAGGCGAGGCGAGTTTCGCCTAAGCGAGAATGTGCAGAGCGCCCTATTCCAGATTCGCGAACTCTCGCCTAGGCGAAGAGGACTCGCCTGAGCGAGAGACTCTCGCTTGGGCGAGACTCCTTAGCCTGAGCGACAGGTTGAGCGAGGTTGCATTTAGCTTGGAGTTTTCTTGTCTTTTGATGGTTCAACTGTGCTCTATTGTATTATTATATGATGGCATGAGGGAAATGAGTATGCATGTTGGGAGGAGTTTATTTGTGGGGAATTGTGAGCTTGTCATGATTTCTATATGAGTTGTACATGAGAAGTTGGATGCATATATATGTGCGTGTAGTCACAAATTTGGCATGAGCAACAATAAATCTTGATGGTTGGTAAACCAGTGGCATGGTTATGTTATGAGGAGAAACACTTTACTCATGGTTGGGAATAACGAGTTGGTAATGATTCAACGTATGAGAATTGAGGAGTTGGTTATGGGTGTTGGCATGATATTTCATGTGTGATGTATGTGAAAATTCTTGGCTGTTTATATAAGTCGGTCTATGTCAGTGCGTAATTCCTTGGAGTCTCTAGGTGAGACTTTCAGGGTCGTGCTTCAGTGGTCGGGACGTAATTCCATGGCCCCTGTTAGTGGGTGTCCATGGTGGTGCCCCATCTATATGGTCTGGTAAGGATTCAAGGTAAGGTTGCATTCGGACACTCTAAGGAGTCAGTTAGTCTCACTTAGAGTGGACTGACTCATGTGGTGAGAGTAGTAGGAGGCCCATAATTCATTAAGGGCTAACCTTGTGTGTGAGGGAAATTTAATTCATTATAACACTTAGCTCGGGGGTGAGCAGCTCGGGGGTGAGCAGAGGTATCCACCACAAGTGCAAGCATCCGCTGAATCCGACCAGGCTATATGTATCCGGATGAGTCGAGTCTTAGTGTATTGATTGAAGGGTCATAACATGTTTGAGTGATATGTGTATATTGTATATGTGTATATTGGCTATAAAGGTACATTTGATTGCATGATGAAATTGTTGTTGGCTCTAGCTTACCCGTTCTTGTTGGTTGCTTTGTATGTTGTTCTTCTATCTTCGCGATGATCATCAATTCTATTGATGGGAGCAGACGCGAGAGGTAACTGTGGTCAACAAGGGAGAGGCGAACCTGTTGCTTAGTCTTCTTGGGTCGGACTTTCTGTCCTTCTTGGGCTATCCTTAGGGCTACAACCCATGTACTTGTTCTCTTTTACATTTTTCTAGGATTCCATTAAAATGTTTAACATGTTTCTTTTATTTTATTTTATTTTATTTTTTTGGTTGCATCTTGGTGTGCCTTGGCCTGTACGGCGTTATGTTTAAACTCCAGGACTACATGGTTATATTATAATTGTGTGACGTTTCTTTAATTACGCATATTAATTAAATGGGACGTTACAAAATAGGTGTATTTTCAAATGATAACTCACTTAACGGACAAAATATTCAATTAGATCAATAATCTAATCGATTAACAATGTGTTAATTAATAAAATATTATGTTTTGTAAATTAAGCAATTATAACAGTAATATAATCGATTATTATGGAAAGTTTCAATTTTTCTAGAAATCAAAATTTAATCAATTGCATCATTAACCTAATTGATTAAACTACTTATATACTTGTTTTCACTTTAAAATCCAAAATTTTGATTTCAAAAAGACAATTCACTTTTACAAAATCTAAGCAAGAGTGATTGGAACTTCTTGGAGCATTCCTTACGTGTTTTCTGGAAAATATCAAGATTAATAAAGACCATGTTAATTCAAGTGCATCTTAACTTGGCTTAGGTTGGATTGTAACACCAACACATATCGGTGTAGTTAGGGATGTTAATAAAATTTGTCCTTGCAGGTATCCAAATAAAACCCGCAACGGGTAGGAAATGGATGTTGAAAATGGATACCCATGGGTAATTGTACGGGTATTTTTATATCCGCATGTTAACGGAGCGGGTACGAATAACATAGTATTTGTACCCGTAGATACCTGTACCCGCTATACTTTATTTAAATTAAAAAAAATTAAAAAAATGATTAAAACATTAACAAATTGATTTTGAATGTGTTATTTTTTATCAATATTTTAAAAAATCTTCATTTATTTGTAAATGGTCATTCAACACTCTTTAAATATGAGTTATTTATACTTTGTTTGAAGTTTATAAATGTTATGCATTGTATTTTTATTTTAATTCATGGTTAAAATTTGTTGTCAAATATTAAAATTTTTTTGTTTAAATATATGCGGGTATACGTGGATATCCATGGATACCCACATGGATATGGGTACGAGTACGAAGTAGATATTTATTCAGTAGGTAGGGTATGAGAGAGCTACTACTCGTACCCTACCCGCCCCGTTAATATCCCTAGGTGTAGTTGCTCTAAATTTTGTTTGCATAATTTCTTTTCTGTTGTATTCTTGTCATTGATCACGTGATAAAGTTAGACAATTGTGTGTACATTGTCTTGTGTAGAAAATCTTGAAGCGCATTCTAGTCTTTAGTGTATCATGTGTATAGATATTGCATAAGAGAATTCTTGTAATATTACTTTTGATATTATAATGAAAAACTCTAGTTAAGGTTGCTAGAAACTGGATGTAGATTTTTAAAGAATCAAACTAGTATAAATTTTTTTGTGTTTTTTTTTTCTCTTTCGTTACCGGTGCACATATTGTATTGTATGAAGATCAAAATTACTAAGCATCACATACTAAGATTACTAAGCATCACATCAAAATTACTGTAATGTGTGACATTACGGCATCAACAACGTAATGATTTCAAGATAATCGAACAGTTTCAAAATTAAAATTGAAATGAATTGACACACTGGATGGGAGTGTCTACACCTTACTCATTTGGAGTGAAAAAGAAACAAAAGTGGGTAAACAGTATCCGTCAACAATTTAACATTTTTTTAAATTTGTCAATAAATTTATCGGTAATTGTATTTTTTTTAAGTTCATCGATAAATTTGTCTGTAAAATTGTATTAATAATATATATTATTTAATGATAAAAAAATGTTGGACATTCCATAATCACCAACAACAAAATGACCCATATATATTTAAAAAAAAAACATTGAAAGCAATAGATAAATTAATAAGATTAGGATACGGAAACTCCTCACCCTTATTTATTAAGATCCATGGAGCTATCAAAAGGGATAATCCGGCTCGACCCGGCTCAACCCACCACGAATTGATGATTTAGTAAGTCAATCCAACCCGACTCACTTTATAGCGAGCCAAAAAAATTCGAACCCGGTCCGGCTCACCACGGGTTGGCGAGTTAAACGGGTTGGCTCATGGGTTCACTTAATTAAAAAAAATACAATTTTTTTATTTTTTTTCAGTCAAAACTAAATTATAATTATAATTAAAATCTAAATAAACTTTAATACAATCCAAATAGAAACCAAAATAAAAAAATACAAATGATTTATGTGTTGGCTAAAAAAAAACTAACATGACCAAAATATAAAGCCCAACTTAATAACAAAATATTTGTATGACCCTTTATCTACGGGTTGGTGAGCCAACCCGGCTCACCACGGGTTCAACCCGGATGAGCCGGGTTCTAGATGAGTCAGGTAAAAAATCAACCCGTATTGAAATTTGTAAAATAATTTCAACCTAACCCGGTCCGAACCCGTGGTGAGCCGGATTGGCTCGCAGTTCCAACCCATTTTGACAGCTCTACACCACTACTTAATAATTTATAATAATTTAGTGTTCTCATCCCTATTCACCTTTAATCTCAAGCTCAATTTAACTTCAATGTTAATTTTTTTGTAGTTTACCTGTTTTGTTCTTCGGTGACTAAGATTTAAAACAATCAACTAATGTCGAACGCATGTGAGAAGCACATGTTGCCCCGCTTGAGTAGGACAAACATTAACTCCACCTATGAGTTTAATTAATTCTTATTCTTGATTTTTTATCTTTGCCATGGGCATCTAGTCTACTATATAAGAAACTATGATTACTTTTGATAAGACAATCCAACATATAAATCTAATGTGTCTAAGTTTTCTTCCTTTTTCTTAAATCTATTGTATTAATGTTCATCAATGTAGAAGCACCTACATCAACTTTGTTTCTTCGATCCACTTAACACTTTTGATCCTTGAGGACCCGCAATCATGGTGGAAAAAAATATAAATAATTCCATCTACCCTCCAAATGATCAAAGACCAACGAAAAATAGACATGCAACACCACACTGTTCACACCAACTCAGTTTTCACCCTGACTTCCACAAACGAAGATGCTCATTGGCAAGAAAACATAATCAATAGAGAAACAAAACCAGATGTTGCAATGATCAGAGAAAATTGCACCCTACATAAATAGAAATGGTGATTGATTTCAAATCCTCGAGAGCATGTGAATTTGAATTTTTAATCTTATCTTAAATCTTGGATCAAAATTAACAAATTTAAAAAGTTTGAGGGTGAAATTTATTTTATTAGGCTTGGGTTCTGTGAATTGTTATCGCACCTTTTCACCTAGTGATGGTTAATTATCATTGATAGTGGCAAAGGCAATTGACCCTTTCTTTTAACGTCTCTTCAAATGACTTGTAAGGGATTTATTAGTCTTTTGGTGGTTATTTTTTTACTGCATTCAATTTCTTGTTAAAAGGGGAATTAACTTAAAGTACAATGGTCTATTTGAATGAAATTTTTTTAATAAGTAATTTATTCTATAAAAAAATTAAATGTCATATAATAAAAATGTTATTTGAATAAAAAATTATAAACAAATTAAAATTTTATAAATTTATAAAAACAATTTGATTACTTAAAATTTTCTTCAATTCAAATTTTATATAAAAGAGTAAAAATTAAAAAAAATATATATATTCTTTCCTTTCTCATATTTATATCTTTTATCCTTATACTAGTTTGACTTATAAAATAACATGTTAATTTTAAAACGGATGGAGATTTAAAATACCTTATAAAAGATTTCATAAAGCTAGTTGGAAAATAAATATAAAAAGGCAATTTAATGAGTAGTTTAACCTATTGTTTGGATAAAAAAATTCATAATTTCTAATGTATTCAAATTCATTGAATTTGAATTCATATAATTTCAAATTGTTTCATTTCTTAAATTAATGTTTCGTTTGAATAATATAATTCAAAATTTAGTGAATTTTATTTTTATTCTTTGGATAAAGTATTTAAATTACCACTAAATTTAAAAAAAAAAACTTAAATATCAAATAATTATAAAATACTAAAAAATATCAATATTTATAATTTTTTATATAAATCTTGATCGATTTTATTTTTTGTTGAAATTCTTCAAGATTTTTTTACTTATATTTGCAAAGTTTTTCCTAAATTTATATTAAACAAGATTATTTCAATTTATAAAATGCTAAATTGAGTAAGATATCCCTAAGTTGGGCTTATGCAAAGTCAAACCATGTCAACCCGAGTCAGAATAAGTTAAGTCAACCTAAGAACTAGATTGACCCATGCTACGAAGATGAAAATATGAATGTGAGAATATGAAGAATTTCAAATTTTCCTTTTATGTGGATTAAAAATTCTTTAATTTTAAGTAAACAAATTACTCTAATGAAATTCTAAAATTTCACTTTCTTTCTAATTATCTTATCCAAACAACTCATTTTACTTTAAAAAAGCTTTAAATTCATCAAATAAATAAATTACTCTCTTAAGTTACCTCACCCAAACACATTAGTAAACAATTTTGAAATATCAGTGAAAATATATGGAACAAGTAAAATTCAAAATATTTTGTGAGATTTACATAAGAAAACAACTAACATTAGTGTAGTTTTAGGATTTTACATTGCCTTATAGGCCTCGATTATGGAGCAACCGAAGACTATATGGACGCGGTAACATTTTTGTAATTTTGGGAACTTTTCTGCCTTTGGTCACAAAGCAATTGAAGCTTATAAGGGCTTTTCTGCTTCAGTCATAAGGCAACCAAAGCCTATAATGCATCAGAGTTCCCCAATATTTCAAAATTGCCACTATCAACCGAGTTTTTGGCCTTGGGTAAAATAGGACCAAGGCCATATCCACTTTAGGCATTGGTTATTAATTGAATTGAGGCCATATACCTTATTTAGGTCCCAAAATTCGTGAAATTCCACTGTTCCTCTTCATCCCAAAATTCTATGCGCGAACCTGAACCACCACTACGTGACTCCACCGACCACCATAGCTCTCGTCGCCAATTCTTATTGTAGTTGCCTCTGTCATACTTCACTGCCTCTATCGCGCCACCCTTTACTACAGATAACCACCATTACATTGTCACCTCTTGTTGTCAATGATGTTTTTTTGCGTGTTTTATTTTTTATTCATTTTGGTTAGTTTGTATTGCTTTACTTCTTCTTTGTGCTATTTTTCATAGTATTTTGAGTTTTGTGATTGCATTTTTCATCATCAGGTGTTATTGCATTGTGGACTCTGTAGCTCTCATGTTGTTGCATCCTCTTCCGTTTTCACTCGTTATTCGCTTCTCACGCTCCCAGGTTCCTATTTATACCGTGAGGCTATGATCTTGTAATATATGGTGTTTAACTATATGTGATTAATTATTTGCTTAAATATATGGTTTGATTTTCATATAGTGTGAGTTAGCCTTAGTTTCTCGTTGGAGATTCAATATGAAAATTATATATTATTCCCGAGTTTTGTTTTCGAAGAAGTTATATTTTCTAAAGATTAATGGAAGGGGATACAATACTAATAATTTATATGTGTTGAATCTTGAATTAAACGATTGGACAGTTTAAGATGATTAATCACTTTCTAATAATTTATTAGTACATATATATATATATATATATATATATATATATATATATATATATATATCTCAAAGTTCTTGAATATTTGTCAGTTGTGTTTTGTATTGATCTTCGGGTGCATATTTGATTGTGGTTGATAATCACTTTCATTTCGTGTATACTGAACACTAATGCGAAATGCGAGCAAAATTTCATGAATAAAGCGTTGTGAGCATTCATTCAAAGATTATTGAAATTATTCACGCAATTTCAGTTTAGTATGTATACGTATGAATCGAGATTGGATTAATTCACCACGCATCAATGCTGAGTATGAGAAAGGAGCAAAAGAATTTATACAATTTGCGCAACGTTATGACGGTAGAAGTGATGATGAGATGAAGTTTAGATGTCCTTGTGTCAACTGTTTGAGTCGGAGAAAGTTGAATGCAACTCAAGTTAGGGAACATATTATTTGTGATGGTTTCCTTAGAATTTATACAATATGGTCATGGCACGGTGAATTAATAGACTTTCTAACTATTTCATGAACTGAACATGTTGTTGATTCCACCGTGGAAGAGGGACGCGAAGAGTAAGTGGAAGAAGACAATATGGAGGACATGATACATGATGTTGGCGTAGAAGCTTTGGCACAAACGCATGTGTATGAAACGATGTTTGCTGATGTGGAAACTCTATTGTATGTCGGTTAAACTAAGTTCACGCGGTTGTTAGCGGTTTTAAGACTTGTGAATTTGAAAGCGGCCAATGAGTGGACGGATAAAAATTTCACAAAATTGCTAGTGCTCTTGAATGAAATGTTTCCCAAGAGTAATACTCTACCCACTCGAAATTATGACGCTAAGAAAATTCTTTGTCCGATGGATATAGAGTATACAAGGATACATGCATGTCCTAATGATTGCATATTATACAAGAAAGAATTTGAAGATTTAAGGAAATGTCCAAAGTGTGTGTTATCATGGAACAAGCAAAAAAGAAACAGTGAAGATAGTGGTCAAATAGAGAAAGAAAAATTTGCTTTGAAAGTAGTTTGGTATCTTCCAATCGTGCCCTGACTTAAGCGTTTGTTTGCAAATCCAAAAGACGTTAAAAACCTTAAATGGCATGCAACTGAGAGAAGATGTGACAGATTGTTTTGTCATCCAGCTGATTCAATGCAATGGAAAAATATTGATGAGGAATTTCCCCACTTCAATCAAGAATGTAGAAATATTCGGTTTGACTTAGCTACCAATGGAATGAATCCATTTGGTAATTTAAGTACCAATCATAGTTGTTGGCCTGTTATATTATTCATTTACAACTTATCTTCTGGACTGTGCAAGGCAGCTTGGGAATGACATAGATGTATATCTCAATCTACTAGTTGAAGAATTGAAGTTATTCTTGGTTGATGGTGTTGAAGTATTGGATGTTGTTGCTTCTTAAACTTTCATGATGCATGCAATGTTATTTTGCATCATTAATGACTTTCCAGCTTACGGTAATTTGTCGCGGGACAGTGTCAAGGGTAATAAAGCATGTCCTATTTATTAGGGGTGGGCAAAAAATCTAATTTTCTTGATCCAATCTACTTTTGCTTTGATCCAATCCATTTAAAATCTATCTTATTAAAAATCCAATCCATTTAAAATCCATTTAATGGATCTGGATTTCAATCTAATTTACATCTTTATATATTTTATGGATTGGATATCCATTCTATAAATCAAGATTTTCAAATATGGATAATCCAAGAAATCCAATCCAAAATTTCAGTTTAAATTTTTAGTTGGGTTAGGCTAAAGGTTGAGATGGACTAGGCTAAATTTAGACTTGGACGGGCCTAAAGATATGAACGGGCTAGAAGGGCCCGACAAACTAGACGAGTCGTTCGGGCCCAATGACTCAAAAAATTCGGGAGAGCCTGATGATCCGAACGGGCCCAACGACCAGGAAAATTTAGGTAAGCCCGATGACCTGAACGGGCCCGATGACCCGAATGCGCCAAGCGGGTCTGATGACTCAAATGGGCCACGTGGGCCCGATGATCTGGACGAGCTAAGCGGGCCCGATGACCCGAATGGGTCAAGCGGGCCTGATGACACGAATAAGCCAAGCGGGCCCGATGACCCGAACGAGTTAGGCGGGCACAAAGATCCGAACAGGTCAGGCGGGCCCAAAGACCTGAACGGGCCAAGCAGGCCCAAAGACCCGAATGGGCCAAGCGGACCCAAAGTTCTGAATGGGCCAAGAAGGCCCAAAGACCTAAACGGGCCAGGCGGGTTCGAAGACTCGAACGGGCCAGGCGGGCTCGAAGACTCGAACGGGCTAGGCGGGCCCAAAGACTCGAACGGGACAAGCAGGCCCGAAGACCCAAACGTGTCAATGGGGTTGAAAACTTGAACAGGTCACGCGGGCCTAAAGACTTGAACGGGCCAAGCTAGCCCAAAGACCGGAACTGGCCTAGTGGGCCCGAAGACCCGAACGGGCTAAGCGGGCCCAAAGACCCGAACGGGCCAGGTGGGCCCAAAGAACCGAACAGGCTAGGTGGGCTTGATGACCCAAACGGGCACGACGGGCCCAATGACCCAAACAGGCACGGTGGGCCCGAAGACTCAAATGGACTAGGATGGGTCGGTCTGACGACTCAAACGAGTCGTGCCCGATGACCTGTACAGACTGAGTCATGTTGGCCTTAAGGACACAAGTTTTAGAAAATTCAATTTAAATTTCTTTTATAAAGAATGGATTCTGGATTTTGAACTTGATCCAAATATTTGGACTGGATTTAAATCTTGATCCAAATATTTTGATATGGATTTAAAAAAAATTCAAACTAGTTTTGCTAAAAAAATGGATTTGGGTTGAAAATTTAATCCAATTATTTGGATCTAAAATGGATGTGGATTAGATCATTGAAAATCCAATCCATGCCCACCCCTACTATTTGTGAAGAAAACACTACATCTCATCAATTGAAAAACGGAAGGAAGACCATATATTTGCGCCATCAAAGGTTTTTACACGATAATCATCCTTGTCAAAGGTTAAAGAAAGCATTCAATGGACATTAAGAGAATGAGAAAGCACCAATTCCATTGATTGGCTTTCAAATTCATGAAAAAGTTAATAAAGTACATCATTTATTTGGGAAAAATGTAACATCTCAACCGGATATTATGGATTTAAATAATAAAATATATAAATAATTAATAAACCTCATTTATTAAAACGTTATTTCCTAAAATCGTGAGAAATTTAAAACTTATTACATCATTAAAAGCAACCTCAAATTTACAAGTATAGAACTCCATTACAAGATCAAAGTTTAGTAATGAAACAAATTACAATTTATTCCAAGACACAATAAAATCTGATAAAAACTCTTCCCAAGACTATCCCCCACTCCAGCTCTACGCCTCACCAGATCCATCTGTAACATCATCTACTCACGTATACCGCGTATACAATCATCGTCACACACAAGCAGATAGGGTGAGCTAACAGAATAAACATATATACAATATATTTACATATATAACATAATCACACCAAAGAAATTTCATCCTTTGATTTCATACCACATGGCCACAACCATGTTAATCGTGTTCTACTTCTTCTAGTGAGTACCTCAAGATGTCTTAATGCCATACCTATCGGCCACAACTGATAGAGCACGTGCGGGAAACCATGCTACGGATCACACACCATAACACCAAGTGGAGTTCCCAATACGAACATAGTTCGTAACTCCCAAGACTACCAAACTCGTCAACTAATTATTGAGGAAGGCAATCTATCTGGACCCATCCGTGCGGGCCACAACAAGCACACTCACACCGGCAACACTCGCCAACCTGAGCCACAACTCAAGAGTTCCTCGTGTTCATTTGCCATCTCGAGCCACAACTCAAGAGATGCTATTCTAAGCCACAACTCAAGGAATACCATGTGCTTAACCCTTATCCCGAGCCAGAACTTCTGGGATACGTTCCAAGCCACAACACAAGGAACACTAGCAAGCCAACCTTTAAAGCATCACTTAAAGCCTTGTAGATCACGCAAGCAATGTCACTAAAACACATCATTCTGTTGAAACCAGATCGCCTAGCGTTGTTGAGAAGGTGTCAGGCGCTGCGCTTCCAGATCGCTTGGTGGGGGATGCGTGCCGCCTGGAGTGTTGCGCCTCTAGAAACACCAACACTGCAGACATTGTCTAGCGGGACTACCCTCACCACCAAGCGCACACGTTCCAGGAGTTCACTTACGTTGCCGCTATCGCCTGGCGAACCTCCCACACTACCAAGCGCCACTCGAACCAGGATCCCACTATTTTGTAGCTATTGCCTGGCGGGTCAAACACCACCGCCAGGCGCTACACCAATACTCTCGCAGTACTGGTTTATTAAGCTTTATGAACAGCTTACAACCCCAACCTGGACATGTGAATATACTACACTTTAAACTGAGTTTATTTGGTTCACGTCTATAGCATTTACCACCAAATTGATTTGGTTCAAGACCACAAGATTAGCTTCTTAACTATGTTCCCCTTTCTAGTTAGATTTACTAACCCGATTTCACCAATAATTAAGCTTTCACAAGTTCATGTTTTCTGTTTCACAGTGTGTCATTCCCAAACCTTATTGCTGCATGCCCACATATTCCCTAATATTACCTAAATCTCCAACTTATTGCAAATAACAAGTCTAGTGCACTCAAACCTATGGTTATACCTCTTGTACATCACTTTTAATCCCACAAGCCTCTAATTTTATCACACCCCTACTGCAATATGTTTATTAATAAAATCCTTCAAATTTCCAATTTAAACCCCAAGTTAATCCACACCATCAATTCCTAACTAAACAAATCTTAGTCACTATCTAAAGATTCATACTTGGTTTCTTAAAAATTCCACTTCCATAGGGACCCAACCTTGCCAGTATAACTAAAGAGCCACGCAAGAACTCCTTCTCTACTTTGTCGCCTAGCGGCACCTAGCGTGCTGCCAGGCGGTACATCAGTTCTGGGCAACCCAGAATTTTGTCCTACACTAGCGAGAGTTCAAACTCCCCCATTTCATACCTGTCTCACAAACTTTCCATCCAATGCACTTTGATCATACACTTATGGGTACTATTATTAAATTATACTTTCAAGAGTCTATATTTATGCCCTTTGGCTCACGAAACTTCCTCCAGAAACCAAAATCCCCAAATGTTCAATGCTAGAATAAGAATATGTCATGATCATACAATTTTTCCCTTATCACCTCATGAAATCGCAATTAATCACTCCCATTTCATCAAGTAATGATCTGACTACCCTTTCCACCGATTAAAAATCATCCAAAACATCTGAAAACCCAAAATCGAGTCAAAAGTAGCTCATGTCGCCTGGTAGTAGTTCATCACCGCCAGGCAGTTCAACCAAAACCCAGAAACTAGGTTAGTTAGTCATGTGTCCCCTGGCGGCACAACACTCTCCACCAGGCAGATCCTCTCAAGATCCTAGAAAACAAGCAAAAAGAGGATGAGTCACTTGGCAACAATTCATCGTCTGCTAGGCGGTTTCTAGAAAATTTCCCAGAAACCCATAATTTGCGAATTGATTCAAAAGGAAGCATGTAATTGCACATCATACATCATACAATTAACACAACAACATAAATTACGGGTTCAACTCTCCTAATCTGGTTTCCTTTGCTTAGAATTTGATAATTAAGAGCTCCCCTTTTTGATCACCAAAGATTTCCTTAACGCTGCCTACAACACGCTCTTCCCTTCACGCCAGAACCACCAATTCTCTCTGAATTTTCACTCCTCACAATGTTCTACAATAGCCAACTCAGAAACCATCTTTCCTTCCACTAATTGTCTTTTTAATTAAGACTTAATGTTGGTTAATGGCATAAAAACGAGAATGGTTTAATGTTGGTGGTAATTTCCATTCATTGGGTCATTATAGTCTGTTTTTCAGCCCCCCCCCCCTTGCTGCTAGGGTTTCCTTGCCCCTTCACCTTCATGCCAAACGAAATTTTGGCAAAAAGAAAGTTTAGTTTGGTCTCACCAAGGTTCGAACCCATAACCATGCCAATATCAACTCAATGCACAACCATTCAATTAATTCATTTTTTGTGATAATTCACATAATTTTATAATTATGTTATCACTCAACATGATCAAACATATTGTTAAAATAATAATAAATTAAATAACACACAATAGGCATAAATAAGACTCAAACCTAAGTCATTTCACACAATAAAGTACTCTCAACCACTTGAGCTAGTACTTTTCCACGTCACATCAATCAATATTTAATGTCATAAAGGCTCTCACTACTCGCATTTATTAATTAATTAATTATTTAATTAATTAATTTCCACCGGTCTTACAGAAAACATCCAATAAGTCATGTACATCGAGCCCTTAGAAGGTAAGTTACTTGATCTTATCCTTGAGCATTGTGCATTCTTCAGTAATATGACAAAAGTTGTGGTGATATTGTCATTATCGAGTAGTGTCCGCATTGGGGGCTGAACTCGCTTTCCTTAGGGTAGTGATGAAGTCAGAATGCAAAGTTTCCTCCAGCACTCAGGACTTGAGGACATTTAAGGGGGTGTACCTGGTGAATATTGGTGCTTTGGGTAGAGGAGGTCTACACGTCATTTTTGTGTGTGGTGTCTTAGTCTTGCTTATTTTCATGTATGTTTTTTGCCCTAACTTTGTGTTGGCACAAGCAAGCTTGAAGCAAATAATTGATAAAGCCAAGTGCATGAATATCATATGTGTTTGATGAAGATTGATGATGATCTACTTGAAGATTAAGTTTTAGAGTGTTAAATCTAAAAATAATATGTTAAATGTAATGTTTTAGTGTTATATAATGTTGGTATGCTATATGACATGAGTTAGATGTCTTGTTAGCCTTAGTGTGTCTCTTTTAATTTGTTAACATGGGTTTTAACAGGTTAAAAGGCTTGCAGTATATAGTTTGTGCTATGAATGCATTCAGTTAGTTGAATTATTTTTCAATCAACTGATTTCACTTAAGTCAAGTGAAATCAGCTAATTGTATGGAAAATTCAATCAACTGATTTCACTTAAATAACACTATATATGCTATGTTTTCGATAGCAGAGTCACGTTTTTGAGTTTTTGAGCGCGAGATCTTGTCATTCTTCTTTGGAAAACTCTCTTTCTCTGTAATACACAGTTGCAACTTGTTGTTTGAAGATCTTGGCTAATCTTAGAGGCATTTTGGCTTGTGAGTAGCTTAAAGAACACATGTATGGTTGGCTAGGGACAACCACCATCAGGTTTGGATATTCTTGTGCCTCTGGTTGGTTGCCTGATGTGATTTCAAGTTTGTAAGAGTGATTCTTGTAGGGTGGTTGTCCAGATTTTTGTGAGTCAAAAATCTTATGTGGTTCTTTGTTCAAAAATCTAATCTTGGTGTTTGATTTGTAAAACTTTTGAATATAGTGGAAACCGGCCTCAGATTGTCCTGGTAAACTGGATGTAACTCTGTGATCGAGTGAATTAGTATAAAAACAATAGTGCAATTCTCTTTCCCTCATCTCACTCACTTTGAACCACTTTAAAATCTCAAGAAAATCAAGTAATCCACTCTTTGTTGTGTTTTAATGCGTTCTTGTGTAATCTGGGGTTGTATAATAGTTAGAAATATTGATTGGAACATGTCTTGTATGTAAAAGATTGTTGTTTCAATTAAATCTGCGAATTCTGTATTCTGCATAAATTCTTAGTATTTTAACCGACTGATTTGTCTTTTTAATTGATTGTTTCATAGCTGAAGAAAAAATTAGTCTGCTTTTTAATTTTTGACCGATTGAAAGTGTACTGGTCTGCAACTTTTACATCCTAAAATTCCAATCTAGTTGATTCAATTGAAAAGAGTTTAAGCTATCAAAAAAGTTTTAAACAGCCAATTCAACCCCCCCTTCTTGGCTTAAATCACCATTTCAAAACTAACACTTTGTTCTTGAACTCTTTTAGTTCCTCCATCCTTATATATTTTACTGATCTATATCGCAACTCATCCATCCCCAAGGTTGGTCTCTTACTTAGGCTATCCACGAAAGGGCCAATCATAGAGTCGTCACCATGTGATGGAAGGCGACTTCAAGACTAAGGTCGGGAATGTTAATTACTACCTTTGCGATAGCGTTCCATGAATACTCACAACGATTCTCCCTTTTCCTAACATATTTTAACTATGGTTGTGGAGGTGAGATGATGTGGTCTGCTTGTGGCGAATTGTGACCTAAAGTGGGAGACTAGAGTGTTGAAGAAGTTTATGGAAAAAAGGAGGGAGATTCATGAACCATGTGAGGGTTATGCCTTTGAGGGAAGTGGGGAACACTTTGCACAAGATCGCATCTTTGCTTGTATACAAGCTAACTTGGGTAAGGTAGGCATGTATATGGTAATTTGGGTCAGTATTGCCATCATACATATCCATGTGGAGTGCCTTCCATCCTTGGGGAAGAGGTGTATCCATAATACCATCTACGAAAGGATGTCTCCTTGAGCCCTACAATAATGTGGATGTGTTAACCGTACTGGTTGTACATTGGTTGGTTCTTTGCTCAATCATTTTGAAGTGAGTTTGAGGTTGGCCTTCTTCTTCTTGGCCTTCTCCCTCTTCTTCTTCATTACATCTATTGAGAGACATAAATCTTCTACTTAAATCGAGACATATCAAGTAGTTTTTGTGTCTACTCTTCTTCATATTTATTACGTGAACACTTTATTTCCTCTCTTGCAGATCACAAGTCTTCTTCATTATTCTTGTCAAGATTTTCTCTTCCGGTTGGGGTGGTATGACCTCAACGAGGGTACTTTAAAAACACTTTGGCTCCCAAGTTAGTTATTGGATGTAACGATGAAAAAGTATTAATTCAGATCGCCTACTTATTTCGTGAACAATGTTATTTATACTACCTGGATGAGCCCAACTTGTTGGCCCTAGAGTTTGCAAGATTAATTCATTTTAGGCTGCCTAATATGCTTACATGCATTTAATTACTTTGTGATTTCTCCTTTCGCTTAAGTGACTTTGTACTACAACAATGACACTCGTGTCTCTAGTTTTAGTGTATGACGATATGTATTTGACTTACACCTATATATATGGTGTACGACCCGGGAAAATTAAATAAATAAATATTTAATTAATAAATGTGAGGACAGGAATCACTAAGTTAATTAATGTGAAGAGAGAAGACAAGAAATAGTAGGAGTTCAAGTGGTTGAGAGTATTTGGTTACTATGAAAGAACTTGGGTTTGAGTCCTATATATGACATTAGGGTGTTAATTTAATTATTTTAATATTTTAATAATATGTTGGACCTTGAGGAGTAATAATATAATTCTAGATGCATAGTAATTATCACAAACCATGATTTGGTTGATTGGTTGTGCATTGGATTGGCAATTGTGTGGTTGTTTGTTCAAACCTTGACCTTATGTGAAATAGGTCCATTTTTGCCAATTCCTTTTTGGTCATGAATGAGAAGGGTCAGAAACCCTAGCTTCCTTGAGGAGAAGATGGAAGGGCTGAGAAATCATCATAGAATACCAATTGAATGACCATTAATCTTATTTTAATATAATTTTGTTTTATCCATTAAGGCAATTAAAATTTGGGGTTGGAAAGTGAGAATAAGAGTGGAATTAGGGAGAGGTAGAGTCCTTTTGGTATATACCAACAACATGCATTGGAAAACTAAGTTGATAGTGAATTGGGAGGCCATTTGGAGTGGGAAATAGTGGAGTCAAAGGGGTGGGATACGGTTGCAATTACGAAAGGGCTTGGAATTTCAACGTGAGCAAGGAATCCGGGTTAGGGGAGCTGTCATTTCCTGTTTTAATGATATTATATGCAATTGCGTTATATATTGATGCATGAAAGCCTTCTCCTAAACCAAATTATTTTATCGTTTAACCTATTGATGATTGTTGTATGATGTTTTAGAGAGAGTATATGTGTGCTTGTGGTTTTCGTTATATTGAGTTCTCTATGTGACCCCATCGCTCTTGTGATTATTATGATTCTTTTTTTTTACTTGCCGTGATGTTTAGAGTTTTTCTTCTAAATGCGGTACAATTATTATTATTAGGTTTAATTAGTCGGATGGTACCCACTTTTTTTCAGATTGTCAGTTTGGTACCCACTTTTAAAAATGTGTCAATCTAGTCCCAAATTTTGAAAAAGTGTCTTAATCAAGTCCTTTTCATACAAAAATTACTAAAACTGTTAACTTAATTAATAACTTTTACTACTAAATTTTGACATAAATATCAATACTTAATTTTGTAAGTCATTTTAAATATCAATACCGTTAACGGTGTTAATATTTTTTTGCTAAAAAGGATCTAATTGAGGTATCTTTTCAAAAGTTGGGACTCAATTGACACCTTTTTAAAACCAAGTACCAACCTAACACATCTAATTGAAAGTGAGTATCATCCGACTAATTAAACCTTATTATTATTATTATTATTATTATTATTATTGTTGTTATTTTCATTATTACTATTATTATTATTATTATTATTATTATTATTATTTTACTATTATTATTTTATTTTTATTATTTATTTATTATTATTATTATTATTATTATTTTATTTTACTATTATTTTATTATTATTGTTATTATTATATTTTTATTTTATTTATGATTTTATTATCATTATTATTGTTTTATTATTATTAATTTATTTTATTATTATTATTATTATTATTATTTTGCTATTATTGTTTTATCTTATAAGAATTATTGTTTTATTATTATTGTTTCATTTTATTTTATTTTATTTTATTATTATTTTCATTATTTTTATTACTTTTATTGTTTTGTTTTATTATTATTATTGTTGTTGTTGTTGTTATTATTATTATTATTATTATTATTATTATTATTATTATTATTATTATTATTATTATTGTTATTATTGTTGTTGTTGTTGTTGTTGTTATTGTTGTTGTTGTTTTATTGCTCGTGCGATATTTTGGGGCAATGGTTATGTGTTCTTCCTGAATATTGTTTAGTTGTTTAGGATTGTGTTGTACTGTGATCTAGTCATGTGATTATGACTAGATAAGCATATTTGATGTTATTGATTGTATGTTGAGTGTTTGGGGTTCAACTTGCTCCAAGGTGCCAAAAACCAGTAGTAATGATCCTACTGGTGTGGCGCTTGGCGACTTGGGGTGTGTTTTCAGGCGATAAGGGAAAACCAGAGAAGCCTGCAACGCATGGCACCTGGCGGAAAGGGTGATCTCGCCAGGCGAAAAAGATCTGGCTGAGGCAGTTTGGAACCAGGTTCCGCCCAGCGACGTGCGTTAAGCGCCAAGCGGTTTTGGGTGGAGTTGGATTGCGTGGGAGGATTCTACACAGCTTTGGATGGAGGTTTTGATGCGATGCTTTGTTAGGGCCCAGTTACGAGTGTAGCTTGTATTGGGGTAACACGTGGCCACTCGAGGTTGTAGCCTGGTGGTTTTGGAAGTCCAGTTGAGTGTGCGAGATCGTGGCTTGTACAGATGGGTTCTGAAAGATTTCCCTCCTCAATGTTATCCGATGAGTTTGGTAGTCTTGGGACAAATTCGAATTGCGGTTCATATTGGGGAACTCCACTTGGTGTTGCGGATTGTGGTCGTGACAAGATCATTCTCACGTGTGGACTATAGGTGGTGGCCTGTAGTCAGAGAGGCGAGTAGACACTCATGGTAGCAAGGATCGATCAATGTAATCATCAAAGGGTGTAGAATCAAGAGGTGTCCATAGGAAGATGTGAATGTTTGGGTATGAGATTGGAGTGTAGCAAAAGTGTTTGGGGTTTTAATTTGTTGTTATAATGTACCTTGTGGTGTATTATTTTATTTTGAACTCACCATATTTGTGTGTTTGGCGATGATCATGTAACTCATTACATGGGAGAAGATGTTGTTGCAGGTGAGCATGTTGATGCTTAAAGCCTGAAAGGGGCTATAGGGAAATTTCACAGATTCATCCTTGTGATGTTTTTGTAATAAGTGACTTGTTTTTAATAATTTCAGAATGTGGTAGACGTTGTACAAATTTAGGAATTTTGGAATTTTGACGCTTTTAATAAAGTTTAAATTTTCTCGCGTTTTGGGAAAATATTTCAATAATAAAGGCAGTTTATTATTATTTATATTATTTTTATTAGATTTTTTGTTTTAACTACAACTTCATCTGATCCATCAATAAGATTTTAATTCACAATTAAAAATATTACATAGGTCAATCAACCTCGTTTTTTAATTTTTTTTATTAAATATATAATATAAAAATTGTAACTTTAAAGTTTTTATTTTATAATTTTTGATATTTTTTTTCTTAAAATAGCAAAAATATTTGTTACTATTATTCTTAGCTTATTTTATAGTTTAGTTATTATAATATTAATATAAAAATTAATAATTAAATAAAATTATCCAAGATATTATATCTTTAACTATATTTTTCTACTTAAATTGTTTCATGAATAAATAATTCATATTTTTCTTTTTTAATTTATTTGGACAACTTATTCTCATATATATATATATATATATATATATATATATATATATATATATATATATATAGATATATATATATATATATATATATATCATCTAGTAACGGATCTTCAATCAATATTTTTGGGATGTCAAAATTTTGGTTGAATTACTTTTTTGTTCATATTTTTATCTAAAAATGTCAAGTTAGTCCTCTAATTTTTTTTTGTCTTAATTTGGCCCCAATTTTTTTAAAATTGATGGTATTTGGTCATTTTCGTTAAATTTTTTCAAGCATATCAATAATTTTTCATCAAAATTTACACTAGGATTATGTTAATTACACCAACGAAGCAAATAGTTCTTATTCACAACTTTAATTTTGATGAAAAAACCTTATTCTGTTTCAAGAAATTCAGCAAAAAATAATCAAATTGTATCATTTTTTCAAAAATCGAAACCGAATTGAAACTAAATAAAACTGAAATACTAACTAAATATTTTTGGATGAAAATAGTAAGTAAAATAATAATTAAACCCAAAATAAATTGTATATAAACAAATAAAATCACTATATTTAATTTTTTTACGATAAGAAAAAATAATAAAATTATTATTATTACCATTCTTATAATTATAAAATTAAATATAAATAATTTTTATCATTTTATTGTAATTATTTTTCATTTATTATGATTATGTTTAAAAAACCAGTTAAAATAAAAAAAGTTAAATTAAACAAATAGTCATTTAAAAGATTAATAAAATAAGTATTTAAATTTTAAAAGAATTGAGAAATAAATGTAGACAATTTTTTTTTCTTTATTTATATATATATATATATATATATATATATATATATATTATATATATATTAAATTTAAAAAAAAAATATTTGAAACCATATATAAAATTATATAAATATTAAAAAAAAATAGGGAATGGCGCCTATATAAAGGTCCGTCACTGATATCAAAAATTTTAACTTATTTTTAAATAGATTATTTTTAATAAATGTAACATATCAAATAAATCCTGTTAGATTAAAGATGATAATGAAACAAGATAGATATAGACAAATAAAAAAAAAGTATAATTATCTTCATTATTAATACTTAAATGATAACATGTATTTTTCTCTTATTTCTTCACTCGTAACTATCTAAATATTTATGGTGTTGAAATATATTTGTTGAGTCTGTTACGTTGAGTATGTTACGGGATTTGTTTTTTATTCTGTTATTTTTTTTGTGTCAGTTACAATTGTATTTCTGCTGTTATTTAAAGGCTTGGCTGCCATTCAATAAAATATTCATTCATCAATTTGTTTAAATATACTATATTAGTTAACAAATTGGTATCAGAGCTCCATCTTGGGGCCTGATATAAAAAACTTTGAGTGAATCATAAAATGAGTGAGGATAAGAGCTTCGTGCAACCTGCCATACCACGTTTCGATGGTCATTATGACCATTGGAGCATGCTTATGGAAAACCTTTTAAGATCAAAGGGTTATTGGCATCTGGTGGAGTGTGGTTATGACGTTGCAGAAGGAGTGGAGTTGACTGAGGTGCAACAAAAGGAGTTGGAGGATCTGATTACGAAAGATCTCAAAGTTAAGAACTATTTGTTTCAAGCCATTGATAGAACAATTCTTGAGCAAATTCTGGAAAAACGCACATCGAAGCAGATATGGGATTCAATGAAGAAAAAGTTTGCTGGAAATGCTAGAGTAAAGCGTTCTCTTCTCCAAGCTCTGAGAAGAGACTTTGAAGTTCTGGAAATGAAAGTGGGTGAAACCATAACTGAATATTTTGCTCGTATTATGAATGTAGCGACCAAGATGCGGAGTAATGGTGAAGATATGAAGGAAGTTACTATTGTCGAAAAAATCCTTAGAACCTTAACTGAGAAATTCAATTATGTTGTTGTCTCAATTGAGGAATCTAAGGACATTGACAAACTTACTATTGATGAACTACAAAGCTCTCTAGTTGTTCATGAGCAAAAGTTTATCAAATCAAGCGGAGAAGAACAAGCATTGACAGTGCGTTTAGATAATGTTGGCACAAGGGGAAGAGGAAGAGGAAGGCAAATTTTCAATCGAGCAACGATTGAATGTTTTAAATGCCACAAGCTAGGTCACTACCAGTATGAACGTCCTTCATTGGACAAGGAAGTTAATTATGCAGAATTTGACGAAGAAGAAGAAATATTGCTAATGTCTCACGTTGGGCTTCCTCAACATCAAACAAGCAAGGAAGATGCTTGGTTTCTCGATTCAGGATGCTCAAATCACATGTGTGGAGATAAATCAAATTTCAATGAGATTGATGAATCTTTTAGACATGTAGTAAAGCTTGGAAACAACACCAAGATGAACGTTTTTGGCAAAGGAAATGTGAAGCTGAATGTCAATGGTGTCACTCATGTGATACAAGATGTTTTTTACGTACCTGAGCTCAAGAATAATCTATTAAGTATTGGCCAGTTGCAAGAGAAAGGGTTAACCATCATGTTTAAGTCAGGAGGGTGCAATATATATCATCCTCACAAAGGATTAATCTTACAAATCAAGATGACTCCAAACAGGATGTTTATATTACCTGCAAGGATTTAAAAAAAAACGGAAATATGTTTCAACACCACAACACAAGAACTTCCTCATTTGTGGCATTGCAGATACGCTCATCTCAGCCACCAAGGTTTACAATTGCTTCAGAAAAGCGAGATGGTTCATGGCTTGCCTTTGCTGCCTACCTCTACAATTATGTGTACTGATTGCGTTCAAGGGAAGCAACATCGTGAGCCAATTCCTAAACAAAGTCATTGGAGAGCAACCCAAAAATTACAATTGATTCATGCAGACATTTGCGGTCCTATTACACCAGCATCAAATAGTCAAAAAAGGTACTTCTTATGCTTTATAGATGACTATTCTAGAAAAGCTTGGGTATATTTTTTATTGGAAAAATCAGAAGCATTCCATCATTTCAAGTGTTTTAAAATGCTTGTTGAGAAAGAAAGTGGTTTGGCTATCAAATGTTTACGTACAGACAGAGGAGGAGAATTCAATTCAGCAGAGTTCAACGATTTTTGTAAATTGAATGGGATAAAGAGGCAATTAACTACAGCTTATACTCCACAACAAAATGGAGTGGCCGAGCGTAAAAACAGGACGATGTTGAACCTAGTCAGATCAATGTTGTCTTCCAAGGGAGTTCCGAAAATGTTTTGGCCTGAAGCTGTGAAGTGGACAACATATGTTCTAAATCGATCCCCCACGTTGGCAGTTAAAGGAATGACACCAGAGGAGGCGTGGAGTGGTGAGAAACCTTCTGTTGAGCATTTTAGAGTATTTGGATGTGTAGGACATGCAGATATTCCAGATGCTAAGAGGACCAAATTAGAAGGTAAAAGTGTTAAATGTGTTCTCCTTGGTGTTAGTGATGAATCAAAGGGGTACAAGTTATATGATCCTGCATCAAGAAAAGTTTTAATAAGTTGGGATGTCATTTTTGAAGAAGAAAAACAATGGGATTGGAATGCAGCCTCCAAAGAAAACTTGCAAGTAGATTCAGAAGGTGGAAATAACGAATTTTATGAATATGATCATACTGATGCAAACCCAACTGAGGAGAACGAAATTGAAGAGACTGATCAGATTGGAGATCAACTTGATACAACACAAAATGTTGTAGATGAAGATGGAAGAATAAGACATGCTCCAAGGTGGATGGAAGATTATGTGTCAGGAGAAGGACTGTCAGAAGATGAAGATATCGTGCATATGGCTTTGGTAGATTCTGCAGATCCAATATGTTTTGAGGATGCAGTAAAAAGTGCTAAATGGAGGCAAGCCATGGAAGATGAGATCACAGCTATAGAGAAGAACCATACTTGGAAATTAGTTGAGTTACCGAATGGTGCAAAGAAGATTGGAGTTAAATGGATATACAAAACCAAAGTAAATGAACATGGAGAAGTGGATAAATTCAAAGCTCGCCTCGTGGCTAAGGGGTATTCACAAAAGCATGGTATTGACTACAATGAAGTTTTTGCCCCTGTAGCTCGGATGGATACTATTAGAATGGTAATAGCAATTGCTGCACAACGAGGATGGAGTATCTATCAATTTGATGTCA
>Ga0214542_1004843_pt1:0-25000 | contig 26238 bp, 14 predicted proteins | sample CNSS1metaG_FD_160096 | JGI IMG/M metagenome (GOLD analysis project Ga0214542, IMG submission 160096) | Root nodule microbial communities from cowpea collected in UCLA plant growth center, Los Angeles, California, USA - CNSS1 | ecosystem: Host-associated > Plants > Roots > Nodule | place...
AAAACACAAGATAAATATATATATATATATATATATATATATATATATATATATATATATATATATATATATATATATATATATATATATATATAATTTACAACTATTATAAACACTATCTAAAATAACATTAAATCAATTAATTGATTATATTCAATTTGATTTGATATAAATATAAAAGATGGGAACATATTAACTTTTAATTATTATTTCAATAAACTGGTCGAATCAGATGTCTTTTGATGTAACTATGATAATGTCACGAAGCACACAACAAGAATATATCCAAATGAAACTAGCTTTGCTTATAATAGATATTTTTAAATCGTTTTCTCCCGGAAAATATTCTCTTATCTTGAACGAAAGAAATCATCTTAAATGAAGAAGTATATATATTTCTTTCCAAAGTATCATATACCAGTCAGAGTATCAAATATACGATAAGATCATGAATTAACAGCAGTTTGTTACGTGTTCAATTAGAGCAAATTACTGGTATTCCTTTCTTCCTTAAACATTCACTAGAATGATTTTCGTGAAAAAAAAAATATTTAGTGACTAATTTTTTAATTAAAAATTAATTTAGACATAACTTTTTGATTTAAAGTTTTGATAACTAATATTAATTATTAATTTAAAAATTAATTTATAATAAAGACTATTTTAATTATAATTTCCAAATTAATTATAATTTTTTAAAATTATTTTAATTTTTAATCATTTTTAATTTATAAATTGATATTTAAATTAATTATTGTAGTAATTTTATTATAACAAAATGATAACTAATATATTCTGGTAAAAAGAGTTATTACAAATATCTTTAGTGCTCATTTTCTGCATTTAAGAGTTGCATGTTTCAATAGCTAGCATGTTTATATTTTTATATATTTTTTGAGAAATTTATAAAACAAAAAACTTTCTTGAATTAATAGTCTCCAAAAACATACGATAAGAGTCTTACTATCATGCTACCCAATTTAAAATATACGCTATCAAGTTTCTAGAAGTGAATTTCAAGAAATTGTAATTATTAAAATTTGATATTGAATTGACACAAACTTAAAAACAGATACCATTTTGAAATTTTAAAATAAAATTGATATGTTCTAACTAATTAAGCCTTTATTTTTTTAACACAATTATTAAATAATTAAACTAAATTAAGATAATAAGTATTAAATCATTCTCTTAAAAACATAAAAAAATAGAAAAATCATAAAGCAAATATTAAATAGAATTTTAACTTGTACAAATGACATCAGCTTGTAGAATGCACCGAATGTCCACATCCGGATTCAATAGATACCGTTTACAACAGCTTGTCCATTTATAAAATACATATCGGATGTCTACAACAGGTATGTTAGTGGATGTTCACATCCAATTTATACTAAACTATGATATTTTTAACGGAGGATGTCGACAATTAGTACTTCGATGATTATTTCAGTAACAAATAAACAGTCAACCAACAACTACGACATTTATCGGCCATTCAGTGCAATGAAATATATAAATAATGAAATATAAATGCAACACTAACCTGTTAGAGTCAAACAGAAAGATGGTAAGGGACCACGATGTTGGAAGAGGGAACAAATCCTGAGATGTTGGAGGAGGGACCAGAGAATGAGAGGTTGGAAGAGGGACCACAAAGGTTGGAAGAGGAACCACAAGATAGCAAGTCCACGTTCAACAGCAAAATGTTTCAGAGAATAAACTTTGCTATGGAGAACACAGATTACAAGGGAACGGAAAGAAAATTTTGAAGTACAAGAAGTATCAACTATTTAGAACGGGAAGAAGTTTAGAGGTGTATTGTTTCCATTAAAAACCCTTGTCACATTAACTTTTATTAATTACCATAACAACCTAGGTAAGGTTATAACGTGTACCACACCTAGCCAATTCAACCAAGTAATAATAATAAATGTCCACCATATCTACACGTGAAGTTATTCAGGTAACTGGCCTAGGCTGACCTAATCCTAACCGGTAACCTAAGACATTAAAACCAGCCTAGGACCACGTATTAGCAATAGCGGCACGAGCCGCCAAAGAGGTAATCGGCCTATGTCGACCACCCTGGTATACTTAATGAAATCAAAACCCACAACAGTCGAGACTATGGGCCTGGGCCAAAACCTAGGCCCACCTATAGCCCAAACCAAGGCCCAACCCATGGAATAGGCAAACATAATTAATAATCTATAAATACACATGGACCCCACAAATTAAAGGTACGCATTCATTACTCCTTTAATCACCTTATTTAACTTTTTGAGAGCTTTGGCTGACTTAAGCTTCGGAGTCCCTTCTGCAGGTAACCCCTCCCAGGTCCAAACCGATATATGCCAAAGGGGAAGAAGCCAACCGAGGAGATAGCGGATATGGGTAAGGTGATACTTATGTCTAAATGATCTTATTTGTTCTCTACAGAAACATAACAGTAATAAAGTTTGACACTTGGAAGTACATATAAAACCTTTGGAGATGCAGGGAGAAGTGCCCAAGTTCTTAGCTTAGCTTGGACTTAACCAACTCAAAACCAAATTAAAAGAATTATAAAGTTTTAATAAACGTGGTCATCTGTGAAACAAGTAAATAAAAAAAAAAAGGTTAATTTTTAATTAAATTTATAAATAAGTGTGAGTTGTACCAATCCTAAAGTTCAATAAGTCTTAAAAATTATACATTTCAGTAAGCGTGGGTTTCTTGGACACAAAATAGTTATTTTTTATTAACATTTAACTTTAAGCAAAGTTTAATAAAAATATGAAAAATTATAGCGTGGGCTTAACCCACGCTTTATTATCATCTGACAGTAAATCAGACTGAAGTGTAACTACAAATTTTGAAAATAAAGAGACATGAGATTTGAGTTGAATTGAATCATGTTATAATATTTTAATAGGAACAGCATCAAGTTTATGGAGTGTAATAAGTTGCTAAAGTTAGGAACATTTCAAAGTGCATTGCCCCACTTAGAAACATTTCTAAGTACATATCTGCCCTTTTCTCCTTCAAAAATAAAACACTAGTGCAAACCTCGTACAGGCTCGGTGGAACCATCATGATTGAAGCCATCGGCCATCACCGCGTCATTCCAAACGATGTGGTTGTTTCGAAGGAAGCTATCATTGCCTTATGCATAGGGCTAACTAATGCCATGGAGGAGCTTCATAACGAATGGTGGTTGTTAGAAAATTTCACCGTCAGATGTAGATTTTATTTTACAGACTAATTTTGTAAAATTAAATTATATTTAAAACTATTTTTTATTAAGTAGAAATAAGATAATTTTATATTCTAAAATTGGTTACCGGGCCGGGCACAGAGAAAAACGGAGAATGAAGGATAAAACATTTTATCATGTCCTACGAAGAAAAAATGGGGTGCATAAAACAATTGCTTAGAGATTTAGGGGTAGGCCCATATTACACTTTAGACGCATAACTACAAATATTTATACATGTAATCAGTAAATTCCGTGAACAGTAATTTTACCTAACGATTCTACATGCAATCAGGAAAATTAGTGTGCTAGAAAAGCTAAATGTGGAGAATGGATCAGATAAGACTGCCAGGAAACTTTAAAAATAATATTTGTGGATCAGATAAGACTGCCAGATAAGACTGCAATCTAAATTATGTGTTTTGTGTGTTTATATATTGAATGTGTAGTGTAATGATAAATTCCTAAAATTGTAGGAGTTATCATGAAATATGAATTGGTTGAGTAATTATGTACTTAAATTGTTAATTGATTGGTTGTGGGTTCAATCTTTGCTAAGAACAAAGCTAATTTTCTTTTTGGCAATTTTGGGTTGCATGGTATTGAAGGGACGTAGAAACCCTAGCTGCAGATGAAGACAGTCCAATGGGTAGGAAACCATTCAATAGTGGTTCATGAGTAGTCATTAGCTAGGATACTTAAGGTATTTTCGTTTTTAGCATTTAGCACCTTTAATTTGGGTAATAAGTAAGAGAGAACAAGCTAGTGGGAGAGGCAAAGAGTACCACAATGGGTGTAAGGGTCGATTATTAGGTTTTCAGAAGGGAGAAACTGATTGTAAGAGGGTGGAGTGGCTGGAAAACATTGTGGACGTGCAAGAGAGGGTTAAGGAAGCTTTTTGGATTGGAGATACATCAAGAATTCGTGGTTTAGCAAGGAATTCCAGGTTAGGGGAGTTGCTTTTTGTGTTTATAATTGTGATCGATTGATTTTGTACTGCCATGTGTAAATGTATGAAATTCCTCTCTATTTGACGCTGTTTTCACGAAAATTTTGGGTTCTCGCCCAGAAACCGCCTGGCGGGCATAAAGGTGCCGCCAGGCGGCACATCAGTTTGACCTAAAAGTGTTGTTTCTGCTATGAACTGCCTGTCGGTGAGATTGAGCCGCCAGGCGATGTATGCTGTACTGACACTGTTTGATTGAACTGTGTTGCATGTTGTTTTGTGTTGATTGCAATTAACTGCTATAATTGCGAAGTTGTAAAAGATCCTGATGTTTCTGGTGTTGGCACGCGTTAGATTGTCATTGGGGTAGAAATCGTGAGATAAAGGAGGGAATTCGATGGTTATTGAATTGAGTATGTAATGATGGGTCTCGAAATCTAATGGGATATAATGAGTGATGTGATGGAGAGCGGGTCTAATAAAATTATGCGAAACTGATGATCATTGTTAGAAGCAAAAGCGGAAATTAAATTCTGGAATCTTGGTGTTGAGCGCTGGTGCAGAAATCTGGGTATGGTAACCATGATCTAATGCACCGCCTGGCGGTGGATAATTGGCCGCCAGGCGACAGTGTTCTATCAGAGTGGTGTGAGAAATCTGGAGTGCGTTGGGTGGGAAATAAAACATGATAGAAGTATAAAGGAAATATAGGGTGGATTGGTGATCGAATAGGGGAAAATGTGAGCAAGGGTTGAGATTAGGAAATGCTAGGTATTGGAATGTTAGTCAAGGAAGAAAGGATGATGGAAGAAGGCAAAAAGAGGGAAGAAGCATATGAATTAGGCATGAGAGAAGTATGAGACCGGGGAGTTGACAAGAGAATGCAGTATATTTAGGGGTGTGATAAAAGGTAATTGCAAAGCTGGCAGTTTCCTAGGATGGATGAAGCGATAATTTTATGTCTAAGATCTTGTTAAATTAAAGAGAACTCAAATGAGTGGATTGATCGGGGTAAAAGCACATGTATTTGGTTACATATGATAGTTGTAAATTCACCTATGCGAGGGCTTGATATTGGGGTTCTCATGTGAACTTTGTAAGTGAGTTAAATGGTAGATTGGGTTAACGGGGTGTCATAAACCAGAAAAGTACTATTCTGGTACGGTGCCTAGCGGTACACTGAGACCCGCCAGGCGATGGATTTAACAGGAGAGTGCACTGTACTAAGGTGCGCCTGGCGGTACGTTGAGTTCTGCCAGGCGGTGACGAGAGGACAGTGGATCTGGGAGGACGCTGGCGCTTGGCGGTGAGTGAATACCGCTAGGCGGTCTGGAACAATTTCGCCTAGCGGCGTGTGGGCCGAGCCAAACGAAAATGCTGTTGTTCTTTGCTTTTGAGTGTGTTGTTTTAACTGACAATGATGCTTTGCTTGGATCGGGAGATGCTGTGCCATGAGCGGGTAGGTTCATGGATGGTGTTTGACATGTGATGATATGGGCGGGGAGGTCCATATCAAGTTACTCTCACGTGGGGATACGAGCGAGGTAGATTCGTATGTTCCGTGCTCACGTTGAGAGATGCCACGTGCGGGGAGGTACGGGGGCTGGTGGATCACATGTGTTGGACTACAGGCGGGTAGGTCCGTAGAGTAGGACTATGAGCGGAGAGGTTCGTAGAGCAGGACTACGAGCGGGGAGGTTCGTAGAGGCATGACCACGAGCGGGCAGGTTCGTGTGAGCATCAAGTGCCCGAGTCCAAGGCTAACAAATTGTATGATTTGAAGACTGATAAGTCTTGGGGTTAAGGTCTTGGCCAAGAATTATAGATAATGAATAAGATGGGTAAATGATCTATCTTGTGTTTTATATGCTTGTTATTTTATTTTCTCAGCTCACCCTTTCTGTTTGTGTTTGGCGATGATCGTGTGATTCGTTACACGTGAGCAGATGTTGATACAGGTGGTGCTGAGGATGTTCAGATGGCAGAGTGAGGGCTAGCATGGGATTAGAGCTAGAGTTTGACTCATATGTATTTTATGTTTTAAACACAAATTTTGGGAACTTGTAACATTTTATGAATTCAGTTATGAGTTTTGGCGCGCTATCTTAATAAATTGAAATTTTCCCGCGTTGGGATTCTTACCGAGATGACTATTAATGAATTTATTTCTTTTATTATTTATTTTTAAGTAATATTCCCTAGGGATGTTACAGTAATTCTTGAAACTTTATTGAAATAGTGGAAAACTTCTAAGCTCGGGTTGATGAGGAAAAAATTGGATGTAGATTTAACTTGAATCGAATCAGTATAAAATTGTTGTTTCTTCTTTTCTTATCTTTACTACTTTCTTGGATGGTTCTGAAATAATCCATTATATGTGCATCCGTTAGTTGATTAGAGTATTCATTAAAGACTAGAAATTATTTCAAGGACTACTTAACATATTAAAATTTGGAAACATTAATTCACCCCATTCCCCTCTTGATTTGTATATATTAAACGTATCTAGTTTAAACATTGCCACTAGAGTGGGTTAATCGAGACTTAATCAATTTCAAAGATTTTGGATATGGCTAATATGTCTCAAACCTTTATTGAAGGGGCTTTTATCAATATACCACCTTTGTTTGTTTATCGCCTAGCGGAACTCTCTATGCCACCAGGCAATAGCTCACTAGATTTGGTCCAAACCCAAAGTCTCACGCACTAACCCACTTGGCGGTCCCAGGGTGTCGCTAGGCACCACTCCTCTACCAGGCCTCTCAGATTCATCTATCGCTTGCCAGCCTATCATGTGCTGCTAGGCGCCACACCAATACATGAAGATTATTGGTTTAGCACTCAGTCAGGTCCCAATGAACCTAAACCCCAAACCACACAATCCAAAATATAACCACACATACTCTTGTACTCGAATTGACTCAATTGCACATTCACACAAGTCATACAACAATTTAATACACATCCAAATATATATATATAGATATATATATATATATATATATATATATATATATATATATATATATATTCATACTTGAATTGTGCAACCAATTGAATTTCACTAAGGTTTACTCTTACTCTTAAGAACTTTAAAATGACCATCAAATAATGCAATGCTTATATAATAATGTCAGACATGCTCTATATCAATCCCCTTACACCATACCTCAACCCACAATGAATTTAAACTTCATAACATATACATATTCCTCACACCAACGCAAAACCATTACAATTACAACATGATCATCATATTCCTTATGCATAGTATTCATTTTACTCATTCAATCATGTCCAAATATTCATACATATATCAATTCATACCATACCAATGCAAAAATCCCCAACAGAACCCAAACTCGCGCCCATCATAGCCAAAAAATGCAAAAATACATCTGCATACTAGGCTATCGCCTAGCGGCAGGTTAAATAGTGCTAGGCGGTGCATTATTTTTTAGGAAAATCCCATATTTTCTTGCACCTTTCACTAGTGCATATTTGACATTTTACTTCGCCTTATCGACCTCGGTTGCCGCTGAACCGAAGCCTATAAGGAGGCGGTGGCATTTTTGCAATTTTCGTCCAATTTTTGGCCCCGGTTGCAACAGAACCGAAGCATATAAGGTAGCGTCAATATTCAAATTTTCAAAAATGCCATCAGCATCATGCTTTTGGCCTTGGGTCTTTAAGGACCGAAGCAATAAATTGGACTTTTGGCCTCGGTTGCAACAGAACCGAAGCATATAAGACAACGTCAGTTTTCAAATTTTCAAAAATGCCATCAGCATCAGGCTTTTGGCCTCGGATCTTTAAGGACCGAGGCAATAAATTGGACTTTTGGCTTCAGTTGCAACAAAACCGAAGCATATAAGGCAACATCAATTTTCAAATTTTCAAAAATGCCATCAGCATCAAGCTTTTGGCCTCGGGTCTTTAAGGACCGAGACAATAAATGGGACTTTTGGCCTCGGTTGCAACAGAACCGAAGCATATAAGGCTGCTTCAGTTTTCAAATTTTCAAAAATGCCATCAGCGTTAGACTTTTGGCCTCAGTTATTAATTGAACCGAGGCCATAAGGGCTGTTAAAATTCCCAATTCGCGAGCCCTAGCTACTATTCATCATCTCCCCCAACTCTCTTCTCTCTGCGCGAATTTCTCTGCTCTACCACCACCACCACGCTCTGCCTCCGTCGCCGACTAGCATCCGCCGTCAATAGTCGTGCGTTGTCGCCTTCGTCGCGCTATCCAGGTTCACCGATTGCAAATCACCTCCCGCCGCGGGTGAGTTCGAAACTGCTTGGTTCATCTCATCATTAGTAGCCTTTGATGCGGTATTTACATTGGTATCACCCTTCTCCTCAGATTCTGATGAAGAAACACTTGGTGAATTCGAAATCGAGTGTTGAGCTTGCAGAACTTCTGATTGTTCTGGATCCAGTATCTGATCTTGTAGAGGAGGGTTTTCTGGCTTAACCTCTCCTTGTTGGATTTTGTGTTGTGTTTCAGTGGGAGCCATGGATGGAGGTGCACTGGGTGGTGCAGGAAGACACGCAAAGGGTGTGTGAAGTGGAGTACATAGAGGAAGCAATCCATGGGCAGCCCACCATACAGTTGCGGCGACAACGGTGGCTGCTGTAATATGGCTTCGATTTTTGTGGACCTGAGGCAGAAAAAGGAACCTTATGGCTCCGGTTCATTTAGAATTGAGGCATAAAAGGGACTCTATGGTCTCGGGTAATAACCGAGGCCAATATGCCTCGGTTCCAGACCCAAGGTAAAATGAGAAAAATAACCGGGGCAAAAAGCCCTTACTGCACTGGTGTTTGAGAAACCCTTAAGATCCCCAACCACTCGAAAAATCATCCATTGCTTGCAAACCACATGTATTCGTGCATCCAGTAATTAAACATCTCAATTTATCATGCAAACTTCAATTCATCCAAAATCACTCACAAAATATCATATTTCCCATGCTTTCCCAAACCCTAACATTGCACACATGTCCATTCATGGAATGATTTATCCAATACATCACAACAAAGTAACCATTCATCAAATCATGGCATCACTCAACATAATGGTGGTTCTATCACCGCTAGAAATTTCATAGAAAAACCCAGAAATCTAGGTCAAACGAGTTGTGTCGCCTAACAAGCCTTCGTTGCCACTAGGCGGTGTCTAGGCAGAAGCCCAAAAATTATGAAAACAACGCGAATTTGAGAAAAAATCATGCATCTTGACAAAGGCTTAACTCGAAACACATCATTCAAATAAATAACAAGTAGGTGCAACTCCCCTTACTTGCAAATCTTGCTCCAATTGCACTCCTAATGCTCCTCTTTGCCCAAAATTGATTCCTTTGGCTCCTACCATTTAGCACTGCTTTTGGTCTTTGAATTCTCTCTTGGTTCAACATGCAAAAAAATTAAATAATAAAAATTAACACACTAATAGCATATACTAGACTTGAACCTAAGTCCTCTTAGGACAATCAAGTACTCTCAATCAGTTTAGCTGGTATTGTTCCTTATCATAACTTTCTGCATTAAATAATTTATTGATTCCTCCCCTCACATTTATTAAATAAATATTTACTTATTTATTTAATTTTCTCGAGTCTTACAAGATAGTTGAGAAAACAAATGTAGATGAATGTGTGTAGATGAAAAGGTTGAGCTTGGATGAAATAGATGAATGTAACCGAAGAATGAGTCTCCATGAAACATATGAGTGTGAGAAAATTTATGAATGTGAATAAAAAAGAAGAATATGAGAAATTTATAAAAAACGAGAAAAGAAAATTATGAATAATAAGATTTGTTAAATCTCAACCATTAGATTAAATCTAATTTACAATTCATATTTAATATAAAAAATATTAAAAATAAACGAGACTAATTCCACCAAATCCATGCTAACCTTCTTTAACTTTAGTATGTCTTTATAATGCATGTCCCAAACTTAAAGTAAATATCAAGTTTAATCTTGTTTATTTTTAATACTTTTTTTATGGTTAAGGTCCATGAAACCGACTTAAATAAATAAATAAAGGAAAATGATTTTTTTACTACTAAATTTTGACAATTTTTTCTTACAATCATAAGTGTCATCTTTTAAGTAGTTTTTCATCTTTTCTTCTTCTCATTTTCAATATATATAAGAGAAAATTATCAAAATTTAATAGTTAAAATATCATTATCCATAAATAAATAAAATAATCTTTTACGTCGTACTACTATCCTACTATTGTACTTGAGTGGATTAGGCAAACAGCATGACAATTTGGCCGACGTTGAAGATAAATCAGTTAGTATTAACAATAGCATAATTCGGTTACTTTGTTTCACCACAATTCACTCTGGAGCTAAAGCTCCGATATTGTAATTATTATCACACTAGTACATAATCACCACTAAAGACACAAAATAAGCAGTTATTATTCCCCGTAAGCATGTTTGTTTGAACCCTGCGAAGATCTTCAGACATGCATATATGTATACACCTTGAAGGTTGTAATTAGCTATAACGAGGAGAGAATCAACGTCCAATCCTAGCACCGGTGTTGAACCTGCCATTTCCGAAATCCTGCTTTCCGGAGCCAGAGTTGTTAAAGGAGTCTACAGTTCCATTGTTGCCATTGGTAGGCACGCGATTCCCGTTAATTTTTGCACCAGTGTTGAACTTGCCATTTCCGAAATTCTGCTTTCCAGAAGCAGAGTTGTTGAAGGAAGTTTTAGTCCCGTTATTGCCCTTACTAGGCTCCTGCCTCTTCTTCTTGTTGGTGGTGTTACTCTTGCAAGGGTCGTTCGTCCTGTGATTGCAAGGGTGGTGCCTCCTATTGTTGCTACTATAACAAGGAACGTTGATTGTTACAACAGGATAGCGATAGCCATATCCTCCCAAATGCCCCAAACCCAGGAGGCTGCATAAAAAAGTCATGCTGTCAAAGGAAACTAAAGATCTCTCTCACTCTAACTCTATGTTCGTCAAGTTGATTTTCTTAAGCTCGTGTTTTTTCTGTAGGCCTGGCTTTTATATTTATGTTGAACGGAGAATCTGATGCTATTCATTCCTTAAACACAATTTGGAGTGATGACTTAATGTTTAGATGGAAGAGAATAGAAAGGAGTGAAAGGTCGTGGTTCGATCTTCTTGTTAACAATTTGAAAAAATGAATGAGTGCTCCGTTGATCGTACGAATGAAATAGAATGTTCAAAAAATCTGGTTAGTATAGACTTTTTAAACAAGGACAATGATATTTTGAGTAGTAAAAAAATCATTTTTCTTTAAACAATGGTTTTGATACCAATTCTAATACTATTTTATGTATCCTTACATCACATGCAAGATGAGGATATTACAAGGGATATAAAAAAATTCGTACCCGCGGGTATCTGCTATAATATCTGCAACAGGTAGTAAATGGATATTGAAAATGAATATCCACGGATAATGGGTATGTGTATTTTTTATACTCACCTGTTAACAAAACAAATACGGGTATCATATCATAGTATCCATACCTACTATATTCTAATTTAAATTAAAACAACTTATTAAAACATTAACACATTCATTTATTTTGAATGGGTTATTTTTTATTAATTGATTTTAAAAAATCTTCATTATTTATAAATTGTCATTGAACACTATTAAAATAAATTATTTTCCTTTTGTTTGACATTTATAAAGGTTATATATTATATTTTTATTTGAATTTATGATTATAATTTTTTATTAAATATTAAATATTTCTTTTGTAAATAACCATAAATACAAATGAATATTAAAAAAATAACATATACTCACGTAACATATACCCGCATAAATATAAGTATAGATATATACGAATATTTATCGAACCAATACCAAAATATTATTACTCATACCTTAGCCCTGACATTCTAAATATTACATTACGAATTGAGATAAGAGAAGCCCGTTCGCATTATCTTACAACGTGTAAAAGATTATCTCTAATAATTTCATATGTAAATTAAACGTTAAAACTTTGTCACCATCTTCAAATTCGCATATTGCGAATGAAAAAAATAGAAGTACTTTTATCAAAAAGCTATACTAGACTGATTTTTTAGTTCAATTTAAAAAAAAAAAAAACTATTAAAACATTACTTAAACGTATGTTGAAAAATTATTTACATAATAATTTACCTAGTTTTTGTTGAAGTTACGGATTATATTAAATAAAATTTCAAATAGGAACTTTTTATATATAAAATTAAATATAAATTTTAAAAATATGTTTCAATATTCCTGTAAAGAAAAGGCAACTCTTTCTATTTATTTATAAAATTAAATATAAATTTAAAAAATATGTTTCAGTTTTACCTTTGATTAATTGTTTATTTATTTTCATGTTCAGTAGATATAATTTGTCAAAGATTTTCCACTATATATACATGGTTAATAAATGAATTTATATAGTATTTTTGAGTTAAAAGAAATAAAATGATAAAAGTTCTCTTTGTATTCAGGGTGTCATAAAAATATAGCTAAAATAATAAAATTACTTTAGTTAACAAAAAGTTAAATTAACAAAGTGTCTTATATGTAGTTAATTAAACTAAAAAAAAATAAGTTAGTGGTTCAGTTTAAGTTGTTTCTTAAGCTAAGTTTGAGTATATTTTTGTGGGCAAACTATTTTTCTAGTATAGTTTATTTTTATATAATTTAATTTAGTTCAACTCATTAGTTCTAGTAGGCTATTGATGCAAATTTTTATAATTCACCACCATCTTTTTTTTCGACATCCTTTTTTGTTAAACAGTACCAGGAAATAAGATGTTCATAGTTTTTCATTTTGCTTTTGTTTAAAGAAAAAAAAATATAATTTAATAATTATAATAGTTCAATTTTTTAATATAGAAATTTTTAACTAAATTTGTAAATAATTAGTAGAATTCACGGTTAATTAACTTTATAGTTTAGTTAGATTTCGTGGAATTATTTATAGTGTTTTTTTCTTATGAAACTAAATCATTACCTAACATGTTGAGAAAAACCCTTGTGAATTCCAGTTTAAGACTTGTTACACCGAGAAACAAATATTTTGTCTCATTTAACATCAAAATTTTAAAAAAATAACTATTTAAACACACTGGAAGTAAAAAATTATTCCATTACTAATACACAACAACTTTTTGTTTATTAATACAGCTTATACGATTGATTTGCCGATTAGATGTTAATATATAGCTTATAAATGATGGAGTATATGTGAACCTAGATTTGAAATATCATAATTCTATAATTACAATATGTTAAAAGCTTTCATTTAAGAAAAAACAAATCCAGTACATAATTATCCCTTTCACACGAAAAGAATACATATTTAGTTCCCAACCATTGAAAATGAGTAAGTACCTGTTCGCTTTGCTGAGGATCTTATTCCCATCAAAGTTTCAAATATACGATAAGATCGGACAGCGTGTACATTACATTCAATTTCGTTTATAATATATGCTTCAATGATTTCTATATCAACTATGATTTTGAAATTTATCATTTTGCATTTTATCAGTTGCATCTTTGCATAATTAACTAATTTTTATGAAATTATTATTTTTGTAATTTTTTAGCATTTTAAGATGATTATATTTCTTAATCAAATCATTTACGCGTTTTAATAATCTTGCTTCTCTACTTGAAGTATAAACTTTACCACATGCTTTCGAGGAAAATTGTAATATGTATACTCTCTTACCAACAAAACTAATAGTCATTGATAAATCCAAAATTAGATTCGGATTTTAAAATTTAAATTATCGACGAATATTTCTGTCAATAACAAATCTTTTAATACAATTTGTTGATAAGATTTTTCAGAAAATTAGAGTTTGTATTATTGACAGATATTTTCATCGATAATTTATTTGATGATCAATTTCATTTGTAAAATCTCCTCAATAATTTGTAATTCTTATTATTGATAAAAGTACTCTTCGGTAAAATGGGTAATCAATTTTCTGTCATGTTTGATGAGAAATTTTGGAATATTAAGAGGAGATAGGTGACAAGAAGAAAAGGAGGAGGAAGAGAATGAAGAGAAGGAGGAAAAGAAAGAGAAGGAGGAAAAGGAAGAGGAGGGGAGGAGGTGCAACGGTAATGGAAGCACTATGGTGGTAGTGGCACGACGGTGACTCGTTGATTGTGGCGGTTGAAGTTAAAGGAGAAAGAGGAATTACGATGGATTTTGCATTCATCGATAATTATCGATGGATTTTGTGATCTATTATTATCGACGGATTTTGCGATCTATTAGTAAAATTTAAAGCAACCATTTTTTTGATGAATTTTTTACTATCGATAAACTCGAATTACCACAAATTTATGCTATTACATATTGTTTTTTGAGGATTTTGATTTGACTTTTGTTCAATATGTTTTTGGTGAACCAACTCGGCGTAAATTATTTGTCAATTGGACTAACAAACAATTATTTTTCAATCTAAAATAGTGTTTTAATTTAGGATTCCACAATCAACACAAAGTTAATGTGTAATTAGTTTATATTGTGGACTAAATTTATATAAATGTTCAATTTGTTGAATTCTCTTTATGTGAATATAGAAGTTCATGCATTTTTTTTCTTTCCCGATACTTGTGTGTTTGTGTTAGGATAAAGATGGGATAATGTAATGTAGTGAAAAAGAATGAAGAAGATGAAGATGGATTGAAGTGAAATTTTTGACAAACTAGAAATATAAAGGTGCAAAATGAAATTGCAGGAAAATAAATTGTCAAGATTGGAACAAAAATGGGTAAAGGAAATCAACCAAAGTAATGACCCAAATTGCAACATTTATCATTAGATTTGTCATTATTTGTTTGCACATGGTGTTTGAATTGTAAATACTATTTTTTGCCCATTTTTTGTACATGAACAACTTATTTATATTTTCTCCCCTCTTTTCGACAATTAAACCAAAATAAAAATTACATAATTTGTAATAATTGTTTAAAATCATCCATGTTTTGTCGATTACATAATTTGTAATAATTTTCTCCCCTTTTTTCAACAATTACATAATTTTGCTCGTTTTTCAATCTCGTGTTGTCACTCTTAATGTTGTCTACCAAATGTCTTTCCGTATGCATTTCTTGAGTTACCAATTGCTCTTCAATTTCCACTCTTGTACTTAGTTCATCTTGATTCTCTTTGCAACCATCTTTTTCTTAATCTTGTCCTTGATCTCTTCTGATTTTTCTATTTTGATATCCTCATACATGAATTTGAATGCCATTAAGATACATTTAAGAGTTAGTCTCTATAATTTCAGCATTTTTTTTCTTATTGCTTTCCTCTCAAACTTTGCAATTATTTTTACTAATTTAAATTGGATAAGTACACATAAAACCAAATTGAAATGGAAATGAATCTTTCCCATATAATTATATCGAATTTTGCTACTAATGTGTATTGTGTAGCAAGATACATATAGAATAAAGTTTGTGTGAGTATCACGTCTGCATCATTGTTTAGGTTGAAAAAACAAAAAGCAGCTTTGGTACGTTGTAAAAGATTCCAACAGTGAGCTTATGACCCTGTGATGCAACTATGCTAATGTCACGCAGCAAACGACAAGAAAAAGAAAATATTCTAGATGAAATTGTTATTTTTCGAAATAGATAAATATTCCATTGCTATCCAAACAAACTTTGATTCAGACATACTATTTTATTCTTTAATTCCCCCTCAACCGTTCATTTAAGATGAATAAGTATTTGTTCGCTTTGCTGAGGATCATATAAAGTATCAATTATACGAGAAGATATCAATCAAGGTGAATGTTACACTCAATTTCATAATTATATATATATATATATATATATATATATATATATATATATATATATATATATATATATATATATATATATATATATAGAAATTAATTTTAATTTTAGAAATTAAAATGATATCTATATCATGTTAGAAATTTAGCGTACATGTCCAATTTTATCATTTTATCAGTTGAGTGTTTGCATAACAAATTTTTAAGAAAACATTAAATATATTTGAAATTCTGTCAAATAAATGAGTTTTGATTTTCGTTCATGTAAAAAGAAATTCTTTAAAATTGAAAATTACGAATTTTGATTCCTAATGTTATATGATAATAACTAATTACTTATATATTAAATAAAAGGTTAAATACATGTCAAATGACACATTATAATATAATCTTAACACGTGTCACTTAAAAAATTATCCAAAAGCTTCGTGAAATAAATATTACTAATCTATCTTAAAATCAATACTAAACAATTAAAACATTAATTCAAATTTTTAGAGAAATGAAAATGAAGGAAAATATCTGAGGCAAGAAACCAAAATTCACATATTTTTGTAAAAAAAGTAATATCATAATGAAATTTACAGAAAATTTCCCAAAGAAACCAATTTTGGAAGAGTAAAAATATATTTAAAGCTGTTGCAAAATTTAGTTTTGTAATTTTTGAGAATTATATTTCATGAATTAGTATTTTTCAGCATACATTACTATCGTTGCTTCTCTAGAACCCTTGAGTTTCGACCATATAATGTGTGTGCATTCTCTTTCATATTTTCATATATCATTGAGCTTTACGATAATTTCCAAATATGAGAAAGTTATTAAAGGAAATGGATAGGCTGTGGCGTATGCAAACAAAATTAAAATTTATAATATTAAAATTACATTTTTAGTAAATAAAAACTATTATTATTAATTTGGCTGAATAGAGTTTGATTTTAACATATGTGGATCAAGATATAAAAAAAATTCCACAAAATAAAAAATATCAAACACTATGATAAAAAAAAATTTAACGTCCGTTTTTCTTTTTGTTTAATGTTTGTTCAAAATATGTCTTTGCAGATTGAGAGCGAGATCCAATAAGAAAAACCCGATATTCAAAATAGTTTCCACTGGGACAATTGGAATAAAGGTGAGCTCTTGATTCATCTAATCCAGCTACCAGGAGGCCAACTCCATAAGGACGTTTCCATCACCGTTGCGTGCAAACCTACAACTCAAAATTGCATCACAAACACTGATTAGAAAGATATCTTTTAAGTTCAAACTCATACCCTATTTACTCAACTTCTTAAGACTAAAGCACAAATTACACAGGTATAACTACATATAATAGAAATAACATGTTTGGATAAACTTCACTCAAACACTTTTAAGAGAGAAAAAAAAAATAAGGAAAAATGAATTTTACTTCTTTATAAGTTAAAATTAGTTTATACATGGAGCTAATTTGTAGAATTTGTTTCCAAACTTAGCCAAATTTCTTCACAAAACAACTTTCTCAGCACAAATTTTGCATAATATAATATCTATGACACAACTGTTAGATTATGAAATCAAAACAGATCAAAAAAACATCAAATCATCTATCGATATAATAAATGATACCTAAATATTAAGAGTAGTTCTTACTAATAATAGTAGAATGCAGAAACGTACCAGATCAATAATTAGAAACAATATAAATGAAAAATTGATATCTAATCTTTCAAATAAAATCAATGAAAGATTACATAAAATTGTTTACGTGTGAGACGATACTGCTCTCTTCCCGATAGGTATGTCCAAAAGACTAAATGCTCACAAGCACGTATCAAATGTCTTATTTCTCTATATTAAAAACTAATTAACTAATTAATGGGATATCAATTTTATATCCTTACCAACAGAAACCAATGACCTCTCTACAGGTTACTGAATATTCAAGTGCATCACAGACCGTTCATTGAACATTCCAACACATCATAGACCATTCATCAAAAACTCAAGATTACATATTATCCATAAAATTAATAACCATGTACTATATAATTTATACTAACAAATAATATAATTTATTGATTAATGTTAATCCACAATAATAACAAAATAGAGAATAATAATTTTATATAATAAAATTATATAAAATACAACAACGACTGCATAACTCGCAATGATGCAAACATGAATATTATCATCCTTCACACGACAAAAAGAAACCTCAGTGGTACTATGTGCTACTTAAATTTCCAACAGTAAAAGAACCAAAAGCCTCTACCACACAAAATTTCAAATACAATAGTTGGACTGTCTTGTGGAAGTGAATCAACATTAAGATGGGAACCAACCTCCATACCTCGGGTACCGACATTATGTGGTTTAGGTTCACAACCTCTTGGGGCTAAGCTCTAGGTGTTAAAATGAGAATACCTTGAGCTTACGTGGACTCCTAGATTGGTTCCCACTAGCTACATATATAGGGAGCGAGGCACATGACCTCTGAATCTTTCCCAACTCACCTTAGTTAATTGTCATCGTTGTCATTGCTTGCAAGGTTTGTCGCTGCCATTTGCAAGGGAGTGTTGGAGCCTAAACCAATATGAAAATCCAGAAAACAAACGGTTCAAAACGCAAGAACTAGTAGGGAACCAAGAAATCAACAAGCATTTGAGTTTAAATGAACCAAAAACTCATTACGAAAGGTTCATTGTCATCGCTGCAATGGCAGGGAAGAGGACATTAAAATGGGTTTCTTGTTGCTATGTAAAATTAAATTTGACATCGGGGTTGTGCACATTAGACGTCAATTGACGTCAGGGTTTAGCTTACATAACCTTAATTAGCATCGGGGCTACGGACACAAACGTCCATTGATGTCGAGGTATAGTGAAGCTGACGTCATTTTTTGTGATTGACGTTAGGGTTTAGGGGGCCCAATGTCATTTTTGACGTTTTATTTACAAAAATGTCACTAGTCATTTTTTACGTTGGTTGTTTATTGTGTTGGCGTTAAAATGGTGACATGAAAGACCCATTTTGCATTAGTGACAATCATTCTAAATTTGAATCCTTAAGAGACACAAACAAAAGCTAAATTAGAGAAGGACGTGGAATAAGACAAAGATGGAAACATCACAATTTAGTATATTGATATAAGTCAATGAAGATTCGTCACAAAGATTGCCATCTTTGATAAGAACTAGAGTTGGAGACGCCACAATCTAACAAATTGATAAATCAACATAAAGAAATCCATCTTTGATAGGAACAAGAGTTCTGATCCAAAAACAAAGAAATCCACCAATTTTCATATTATTTTCATTAAAGGTGTCTACAAATGCATTTGGTGCCTTTATATATACGCAAAAATGTTTAAGCCACCTAAGAAACCCTAAAAGAAAGGTCACATACAACGAACCCAAAAATAACTTGAAAATTGAAAAACATATTCATCGCCCAACGAATTGACTGATCTAGTGACAGTTACAAACTATTAAAATTAAAATAAAATTTCAAATATTTTAGTTGAATAAAACTATATTATAATTGTGTTTCAAGTCATGATCTTCATCTCATTTGAATTCTAATTTTTATGGATTGTATTGGATCAGAAGATAGTTTTCTATCGTACCCTTTTTTTTGAAGAGAATTTATCCTCAAATCTATACCACTTGAAGATTCCTTCTCCTTAAGTTTGGTAGTGGTAGAAATAGCTCCCTCTTTCTTAAATTTCTCCTTATCCTTCAATGAGGTGGATGATTTTTTATAGGAGTTCCTTCTCTTGAGTTGTTGATCCTTTGGACCTTATCAACCTCTCATCATCTTCCCCTTCTTGGAGACAATTCGACCACGAATTCTAAAAGATACTACTCACAAACACACAAACACAAACATAAATCATAGAACACAAATCCTAAATAATCCTAAATAAAAGTTCTAGCTAAATGAGTTTTGGATCCGGGAAGAGAAAAATCTCTTATTATGAAAGGTTTGTGGAGGTCTGCCTCTATGGTCAAATACCCACTTGTAGAAAACATCAAACAACTTTAAAGTTAGAATGTTATGCTCAAACAAAAACAAAAGAATATTGACCAGACAAACACCAAAATTACATGTATGATCTTGATTGCTCAGGTTTCTTGGGGATGGAAAAACAAATTAACTCATGTACATATACTTCCAAGCTTGTGTTCTTATTCTAGATCATACTTTATTCTTTCTGTTGTTGATTGTAACATCCCTAAGGAATATTACTTAAAATAAATAATAAAAAAAATAAAATATATCAAAAGTCGCATTATTATTACTCCCAAACGCGGGAAAATTTAAATTTATGAAAACACGTGCCAAAACTTATAACATAAATAATAAACGTGTTACAAGTTCCCAAAATTCGTATTCATAAATGAAAACATAATAAAATACATGTGAAAATCCCCTAGCTCTAATCCTATAGCCAGCCCTCACTCCGTCACTTGAGCGTCCTCAGCATCACCTGTATCAACATCTGCTCCCGTGTAACGAATCACACGATCATCGCCATACACAAACAAAAAGGGTGAGCTGAGAAAAATAAAATATCAGATATAACATAAGCAAGATAAGTCATACACCCATCTTAGTCAATCTACTTAGTTCTTGGCCAAGACCTTAACCCCAAGGCGTTATAGCCTTCAATCACACAAATAGTTAGCCTCAGACTCGGGAATATGATGCTCACACGAACCTGTCCGCTCGTGGTCCTGCCTCTACGAACCTCCCCGCTCGTAGTCTTGCTTTACGAACCTCCCCGCTCGTAGTCCTACTCTACGGACCTACCCGCCCGTAGTCCAACACATGTGATCCACCAGCCCCGTACCTCCCCGCACGTGGCATCTCTCAAATGTGAGCACGGAACATACGAACCTACCTCGCTCGTATCCCCACGTGAGAGTAATTGGATATGAACCTCCCCGCTCATATCATCACATGTTAACCACCATCCAAGAACCTACCCGCTCATTGCTTAAGCACAAGACAAAACAAACAAAGAACAACAGCATTTCCGCCTGGCTCAGCCCACACACCTCCAGGCGAAATCGTTCCAGACCGCCTAGCGGTACCCACTCACCGCCAGGCGCCATCGCCCTTCCAGCGCTACTATTCTCCAGTCACCGCCTGGCGGGGCACACCGTGCCGCCAGGCACCACTCAGTGCAGAGCTCTCTCACGTTAAGCCTATCGCTTGGCGGTTATCAGTAGACCGCCAAGCGCCATACCAGAAACAGTACTTTACTGGTTTTTAGCACCTCAATTAGTCTAATTTGCCGCATAACTTATTTCGATGGACCAAACAGAGACTCCAATATCGAATCCTCATTATGGTTAGTCTACAACAATCAAATGTAACCAAGTACCTATACTTTACAATGATCAATCCATCTATTCTAGTTTTCTCAATTAACAAGAGCATTATCATAATATAGCAACTCCATCCACCCTATGAAAATAGCTAGCAATTCAATACCTTTAATCACACCCCCAAATATACCACACTATAATGACCAACGCTTTCCTTTAGCTCCAATTCCCATGCTTAACCCACTTATTGCATTCTTTTATCCTTCAATCATTCTTAATTATCATACCAAAACTCAAGGACTTATATTTGCTAACAAAATATGGTTATTCTCTTCTGCCACCATCTATTTATATCGGATTCTATATCCCCACCAACGTCTTCATTTCCTATTTGACATCAATGAATTGCAATTTCACTCTTCCCTTCAATTCACTATATATGTATGTATAATCCACTTCCTATCCATCTATAATTCCTCCACTCAAGCTACCTTTCTTCCCAACGACTCACTCATAATTTCTCTCGCATTCACTGTACCAAACTGTTCCATCATCAAAGCTTCCTCCCTCTCTCGCATTACCCACAGTACAACATCCAATCTGGGCTGCCACATATCATCGCCTGGCAGCCAGCACGGAGCCGCCAGGCAGCATACCAGACGCAGACTTCTTTACACGTTTTTCTGCATTCCTCACAATCTCAAACTCTCTCCTCTTCTTCCTCGATAACCACCACACATTTTTTTACATTATTTTCAACACCCACTCTTAACAATATTATATTTTTCGCATTCCATAATTCCAGTTACTTCCTAATCAGCCCAACAATCCAAGGTTCACAATAACTTCTTGGCTTCAACCCAAACCTCCCATATACGAAATTCCAATATGATCACAAGCATCCCAAACAGGAAATTCAGGACAATAAACCATCACACAATTATATAAAATCAATTGGAACTCAGCAATTTGTTACATTCACCCAAATCAGCATTAAAACCACCAAACAGAACGCGAACAGTGTCGCGTCGCCTAGCAGAAACTCATCGTCGCCAGGCAGTTCATGCCAAAACAAGAACAACTCAATAATCTGATGTGCCGCTTGGCAGTATGGGATGAACCGCCAGGTGATTTCTGGAAAAATCCAGAAACTTCAATCAAATAATGTAGAAACAACGCAGAAATCATGCTATAATTCATGGCATTGCATAGTTATTCAGACACAATCACAAAACACAAGAAAATAACTCCCCTAACCTGAAATTCGCTTCAAATTCGAATTAGTGTGAGTGTACTCCAATCAAAAGCTTCCTTGCCCTTGCTCTCACTCTCACGTTGGTTTCTCCTTCTCACTCTCCCTCTGCAATCAATCCCAATTCACCAGAATCAGAATCCTTCTGTCTAAGGCTCACACGAACTGCAACACTTCTCCCTTCACTAATTCACTCTCTCTAGCTTATGAGCACCCTATTCACTCATTCATTCACCAAAACGAAAATTATCATAAAATGGGGTTTAATAGCTATTCAGTGGATTATTAATCCGATTTTCCAGCCCCTTAGACAACTAGGTTAAGCTGCCCTTTTCAAATTCCATGCAAAAATAAAAGTAACCTAAAAAGAAGTTTAATTTGGTTCTTAACAAGACTTGAACCCACAACCCATCAATTACCAAGTCCAATGTACAACCAATTCAACCAATTCAGATTTGTGATAACTCTTACAACTTTAGGAATTTATCATCATGTCAAACATTCAATATATAACTTAAAAAATGCATAATTTAAATAACATTCAAGTGGCATACATAAGACTCAAACCCAGTCCTCACACACAATCAAAGTACTCTCAACCACTTGAGCTAGTACTTTTCCACGTTATAGTTCCACACATTAAATACTTTAAAGGTTTCCATTACTCACAATTATTAAATAATTATTTAAATAACTATTTAATTTTCTCGGGTCTTACATTGATGTCATCACTCCTTAATGAATAAGTCTTCCCTATGTAATATCATATTTTCTTCTTTCCATTATTGATGTCATTGCTCTTTCATAAACAATTATTCCTTAGGCAACAACACAAAACGAGTTGAGTTAGCACACACACATACACATTTCTCCTCTCTCTCTCTCTCTCTCTTTTCGTGTTCTTCTTTTTCTTTATTTTCTTTTAATGCTTTATGCTCTTGTTCACTATTTAGCTTTCATTCTTATTTTTCTCTTTTCAACACATATAATTTTTGCAATGTCATTTCTTCTTCCTTTTCAAGTATAGCATGTAATTTTGGAGGTCTTCATTACTCATGAGAGTTGCATTCCAATTAGGACATTGATGAGTTTCATGGCCATAACCTTTATAATTTAGAGCATTAGTACTTGTTTTGGCCCTTAACAGTGATTTGCTGCCATGCTCGTGCTTTCTTCTAAGCTCATATATTTTTTCATTTAGATGTACTATGCATGACACAATTTCATTAAGATCCTCCACCAAGGTCATACAAACACTAGGTGTATCTCTTCGTGCCACTCTCTTGGTACTTTCAAATCCTCTTACCAAATGATCATTGTGAGGAGTAGGATAGGTTAAATCATATGTAAAACCACTCCTAGAAAAATGTCTTTGCTGAAACATGTTGTATTGCTCAATATTGCTAGATCCTACAAGAAAGGTTAGTAAAACAAAATAATAATGAAATATATTTAAAACCTCACCACTCTTCTAAATGTTTCACTCAAAAATCCACTCGTGTATCACACTTAGTACTCTCTTGCTTTTTCCACTAAAATTCCCTTTAGCACTTGGCAAAAAACTCTGGTAGCTTAAGCAAAGAGTGGCAAATCAATGTGAAAAAGTTGCGAGATCTAAATCTCAACTTAAGAGGTCAAAAGTAAAAACAAAACTCTAGACAAAATTTCAAGAAATTTTAAAACGCACAAACCAATAAAATTAAAAAATAATAGAACTACCAAAAAGATTTAAATGAGGCAATAGGGGGACTCTAAGAAAAAGACTGATTGCAATTTAATAGATCAATAAACCACAAACCAAAAAAAATATGTAGTAAAAATTTGTGTTGAACTCTTCAAGTTTTATGTTTATGCTCTTGGATCCATACTTTTTCTTTTTCTTTTCTTTCAATATATATTTATTTCCTTTTGACTTGGATCCACTATTCTTTCTTTTCTTTTCAATTTTGCAGTTTAACACACAAAACTAAGCAGATTGTCCTTCAAACACCAACACTCATACAAAATTAAAGTAAATAGTTAATTGGAACTATAATTAACACAAAAACACAAAAATAAGGTAGAGAACACTAACATTAAAAAATAAAATTATTTGTTTTAGGTTTCCCAACATGACAAAAAATAAGATAGAAGAGGAAATAAAACCAAAAACATTGCTCTAGATATTAGATGATATTTGGTATCGAAGAAGGAATTCAAACCAGAACCTTGCTCTTAATACCAAAATGATATGATCCTATCGAGGAAAGACTACAATTTTCTGACTTTGAATTTCTTCTAAAATATAAATAAGAAAATCATATAAAGAACACATAATAAGACAGAAATGGAGATGTCACAATCTAGCAGATTGACAAGTCAATGAAGATTCACCACAAAGATTTCCATCTTTAATAAGAACCAGAGTTGAAGAAGCCACAAT
>Ga0214542_1004846_pt1 | contig 26221 bp, 11 predicted proteins | sample CNSS1metaG_FD_160096 | JGI IMG/M metagenome (GOLD analysis project Ga0214542, IMG submission 160096) | Root nodule microbial communities from cowpea collected in UCLA plant growth center, Los Angeles, California, USA - CNSS1 | ecosystem: Host-associated > Plants > Roots > Nodule | place: USA...
TTTTTTTTATAATAACAAACATTTACTCACACTTGCATGTTTTTGTATGAAGATTAAGATAAACTGTTTTTGTATGTTGTTGAATACAAAGGGAAAAATATAGTGACTAAATGTAATTAGTAAATAGAGTAATTAAACAGGTGTGGCTTATAATGGATAAATTAAAATTTGTAATACTTTAAATCAATATGTTACTTAAAAGGATAGGTTTAATGTTCAACCAAATTAACTATATTAATGAGAACTGATATAATGTTTCCTTTTGCATAATTTTACTTGATATTCTAAAATTTATTTTGAACTATTACAACATTTGTAAGTCCTGGCTTAACAACATCAATTGGTTTTTTTCTATCAATATTTATTTTTTTCACAACCAAAGTAAAAAGAACAACAAATGTATCAAAATGCATAGTAATAAGTAAACAAACAAGCTACCTTGTGCTTTTATCCTCTATTTCACGAGCAAGAGATGTCAACTTTCGTAACTCGATTTTTTTATCTTCTCTACAATGTAAAAAAAAAAAAAAAGATAAAAAATGAAAAATAGGCAAATATTTATAATATGAACATAAAGTGAATCATAGAATGACCAATAACATTACTCATGACGTAAAAGTTCAGATAAGATCCTTTCAACATCTGCAATATATGTTTCTATCAACTGCACAACATGATTTGGTTCTCCGATGCGCTTCAAAGCCACCATCACATTAAATTCATCATTCACTACCCCCTGCATATATAAAAACAAGAAATAAACAAAAATTATTTTCAAGATTGTATTATTTGATTGAAAATAATAAATAAAATGTTAGAAATAATGATTCATCATAAGTTTTTTTTTTGTTCTTTCTTTCTCCTATGTACTAACTAAACAGTCAAATTCTCTCCCTTTTCATTTTTTTGCCTCTAATGCAACAAGCTCATTCTAAAATAATAGTTTATTATATATATATATATATATATATATATATATATAGATTTAGATTTGTATAAAAATCATCATTTACTAAATGTTATGTATCCAATAACCACAATCGGATGGTGGAATAAAAAAAAAAACTAATTTTTTCAGGAGATTGAAAATTCTAAACAAATCACCAACAAATAGTTAAATGCATGTGGAATCTAAATTAATTTGGAGTAGAAATTTTCTTACCTCGTCAAGCAAGGATTTGGTGTATCCTTGCAAAAGTCCTCTGAGAATTGATAGAGACATTTTTTTTTTCTTTCTTTTAGAAGAAGTGAAACTATCTCGTTTGGAGAAGTAAAGTTGATGCTTTTTGATTGCATAACCCAGATGGATACAGACAAAACATAACGTTGTAAAATAAATTAACTAAATACAGGTTGAAATTAACTGTCAGTTACCCTAAACTCAGCATAGAAATATGTAAAAATGTTGCAGGTTGTAAGGGACCGTTTCTTTTCCTTGTCTTCGTCAGAATGCATTTATTCAAGCAAATGTTAGCTTATTTATGAAAATAATGAATGAATAAATATATTATAAGCTATAAAAATAATTGTGGTATAAAATGGGGGGAGTTTTTTTTTTTTTAAAAAATATTAAATACTAACCAACAAGATTTCAAAATTGGGAAATATAACATTTGTAATCATTAAAATAATTTTGGACAATGTATTCATTAAATTTTTTAGAAAAATATTAAATTTGTAATAAAGAAATGTATTCAGTTAATTTAAGAATATCATCTAAAGTCTTTAAAAAACATACCTAATATGTTTAATACTAAATGTATTAAATTAATGAAATAGTAACTAAAACATGTATGGTAAGTATAATCACATTTTAATTATAAAAAAGAGAGTTAAATATGTTCTTTTCTCCTCAAACTATTAATTAAAATTCTATATATTTTTTTATTGCACTTATCACAATCTCTAATTATTTTTAAACTAGAGATAATATTTCATAATAAAGGAGTTAAATAAAAATATCATTTAATATAACAGTGTAAAAGAGTTAAAAGTATAGACCAAAGACAGGCCCATGGGTTAAGGGTCCAATGAGTTAAGGGCCCGATCGTGAGTAACCGCCATCTCTTTGGAACGAACGAACCCAAGAAAAAACCGCCATCTAGGGTTTTAAACTAAACCCTGCAACTTGAAACTGTTAATTCCTGCACTAATTTCTCAGTCTTGCGCTTCAATGGAGAATCCAAAGAAGAAGAAGAAAACCAGTCAAAATCCTGAGGCAAAGTTCCAATTTGAGCTCAACTCATGTTCCAAGGCTAAGGACCTGCGAGGCGCCATATCCCTCTACGACGACGCCGTTTTGAACAACACGCGCCTCAACCAACACCACTTCAATGCCCTCCTCTACCTCTGCTCCAACTCCGTCGCCGACCACTCGCTTAAAAACACCGCACTCGATTACGGTTTCCGCGCCTTCCGCCACATGTCCGCTCTCGGCGTCGTTCCCAACGAGGCCTCCGTCACCGCCGTCGCGCGCCTCGCTGCGGCCAAGGGCGACGCCGATTATGCCTTCGAGTTGGTGAAGGGCATTGGCAAGTACAACAACGCTACCCCGAGGCTGCGAACCTACGATCCCGCGTTGTTCTGTTTCTGTGAAATGCTAGACGCGGATAAGGCCTACGAGGTGGAGGAGCACATGAATGGCGTTGGGGTGAGTTTGGAGGAGGCGGAACTCGCCGCGCTTTTGAAGGTGAGTGCGCGGAGTGGTAGAGCGGACAAGGTGTATGAGTATTTGCATAAGCTTAGAAGCTGTGTGAGGTGTGTTAGTGAGTCCACTGCGGTGGTTATTGAGGAGTGGTTTCGTGGTGCCAAGGCCTCTGAGGTTGGTGAGGTGGAATTTGATGTGGAGCGGGTCAAAGAGGGGGTTTTGCGGAATGGGGGAGGGTGGCATGGTCAGGGATGGGTTGGTAAAGGGGATTGGGCCGTCAGCAGAACGAGTGTTGGTGCTGATGGACATTGTTGTTGTTGTGGCGAGCAATTGGTTTGTGTTGATATTGATGATGCGGAGACGGAGAAGTTTGCAGGTTCTGTTGCTGGCTTGGCCTTGGAACGAGAGGTCAAGGCCAATTTTAGTGAATTTCAGGTGTTCTTGATCTCTCCATTCATTGCAATGCAACACAATTTTAAATGAGATGAATGATGGTATATTATTGTTAGAGTTTAGTTTCTGTGCTATGTATGTATCAATCAGGAATCTTGATAGGAATGACTTTTAGGGTAGTTATTGTTAAAGTCAACAAACTTAATATGCATCACAATTTGGGATTGGATTACTTTCGTATAAAAACCCTTTGCAATATTGATGCATCCATTATTTACTGTTGATATTGTTAGTCTGGCTATAATAGCTTGGTTTTGATACTTCTATCCCTTACAGGCCTGGCTTGAAAAACATGACTCTTATGAAGCTATAGTGGATGGAGCAAATGTTGGGCTCTACCAACAAAATTTTGCTGATGGTGGATTTAGCATTTCTCAGGTTGTATGCCTAAGTTATAGAGTTCCTTTAATTTTACTGTCTGAACAAGTTATGTAAGTTTATTGCTCTTGCCTGATAGTTTCGCTTGATTGCTTTTGCAGCTAATTGTGTTTGTATTGTTGATTTTGTAATAGTGCAGCTTGATGGTGTTGTGAAAGAACTGTACAATCGGAGTGGGAAGAAATGGCCGCTCGTTGTACTGCACAACAAGCGCCTAAGAGGGCTGATGGAAAATCCTTCCAGCAGGAAACTGGTGGAGGAGTGGATGAATAATGGTGCACTGTATACAACTCCAAATGGGTCCAATGATGATTGGTAAATTTCCAAATAAATATCTTAAAATTGCATCTGCTTTTCACTGCTAATCTTTGGACAACAATATCATTTCTTGATCTGTTTGACTGTTTTCAGAAATGATTATTTACTATTTGGTCCTAAACGGTCATTACATTATTTTTTGGCAATCAGTTTGGTGTGTATGCATTTAGAACTTGAATTTATCATGTTATCTATGCAATACATATAATTTTGCGTGGGACTTAATTCGCATCGATGTCCCATACATGATACTTTTCTGCATTAAGCTGAAGCTCTTGGTGAAACTAAAGTGGATAGAGACTTAAATAACAGAGAAGGTCTAAATGAAAGTTATTTTTTTTAAGGACTAAAATGTAACCGATGGTAACTTTTTGAGGTTCAAATATTTAATAGTTAATTTAGTCAAGATTCTTTGTTGTGTTTTTCATGAATTTGTTATATTATTATTTTTTTCTGTTTGGCACTGATTCATATGCATTTTTAAGATCTATTTTGAATTTGTTACATTTAATCACTGATTTACTATCATATTAATCTTTTGGGCTTCAGGTATTGGCTCTTTGCTGCAGTAAAACTTAGGTGCTTGCTTGTGACCAATGATGAAATGCGAGATCACATATTTGAACTCATAGGAAGCAACTTTTTTAACCAGTGGAAAGAAAGACATCAGGTAAGATCTTTCTTTTTCTGGCTTTGCTTACTTTAGCAATACATGAGTGAGTTGTTGGCTGTTAACAATTTAAAATGGGTCTTCTATGGGAACTTTTTTCCCTAAAAAACTTAAGTTTTCAAATTTTATTATATCTGTGTCATGTTTGGTCACTTTCTGAAACTGATTACTGCTAACGTTACTTCAGGAGATTTTTCATTTGGATATTATGATTTTGTGTTAATTAAATTTTATTATACCCGTTTTATGTGGGATTGCAATTTTTCTGGGAGGGCGTGTGTTGTTTTTGAGAAAACAAAAATGTCATGCATAATTTTTAGTTGTTTGTTATTACCTTTAGGACATTTTCCTATGTTTGAGATAGGAGTAATTGATTCCGGTTGGAGCTGTTAAGGTTCATCTGTGTATAGTCCAACATGTGATTTGTAGGTTATTCAAGATTTATATGGCTTACCCTTCTTTTTTCTTCTAGTTAACTTGTTTTCTTTGTGTACAGGTTCACTACACTTTTCTTAAAGGAAACCTAAAGCTTCAGATGCCTCCATCATATTCATTGGTTATCCAGGTAATGCTTGGAGTGGCCACTCTATTGTTCCTTCTGGGATGCGTTTGCATTCTGTTCTGTGACAACTTAGTAGTTTTGATCTTTTGGTATTTGAGGGGATATGGGAGGAGGTTAGGACTTAGGTACCAAAGATTGAGGACTGAGGGTAAACAAACTATGAGTGTGGGATGATGTGACACCCTTCCAAACCCATAGGAATGTCAAGATGCCTGAGCACGATTTTTCTACCCCTTTTTAATCAATTGCTTGTTTTTACCTCTTAATTTGTTTCATATTACAAAATAGCGTAGAAACTAGTGACGTTATATGTTTGGATATTGAAGTTTCATATATGATGATTGTTATTAGTGAAACATAAAAATCTAAGCTGAGCTTGCAAACATAAAAATCCTAAATACTTCAGCATCCAACATGTTTGTATACCATGCCTCATCAAATTAGGAACCTTGTTTCCTGACCACTGTTTCTAAATGCCGTTCTTGAAATGTTGTTTCAGGAATCGGAAAAAGGTTATTGGCATGTACCTCTAGCACCAGGTACTAGCAGTGAGTCTTCAAGATGTTGGCTCTGCATTACCCGGCCAAGTGGTGATGATCCTGTCGCTACTGTTTCTAATGGTGTAAGTAGCTGCTTGGATTCCCAAGTCGATGAAAACAATGTCACTACCATCAGTGGTAAAAGAAAAGAGAGGTCTCCTCCTTCATGATAAATCTTTCCATGGGCAGGCCCTTTCTTTGACTTGTCCTTAGCAAACTTTGTCGTGGTTATTGAGCTTCTGCAAATGATTTTAAGCTAATTGGAAAAGTATATTTTCAACCCTAAACAAGTGGAATCTCAAAATGCATTAGTTGCTGTTTAATCCCATTGTTGTAAGTTCCAAAGAGTTAGTTAGTGGCTGATACACCTGCTGCTGGACCGTACTGAATGAATGAAACATCACCAACTAGTCCAAATATGAAGTTGGTTTTTTTGTTCAAGAACTAAATGTTCAACATGTTATACTTTTTTTTTTTCTTTTTTTTTTATATTAAACAATGATCACTAACTTAATTAAGCATAAATTAATTTTCTTTTACTATTATTTGACATTTTGCCAGAGTAATTGTATAGAAAATTACTTCAATTGGTAGCATGTTTTCATGGAACATTGATAAGATAATTCAAATTAGGAGAGTTTTTTCCCATGTCCCAAAAAATATAGTATGATACACACATACACACGCAAAGTGTTGAATAATATTGATAGTTACGTTTTCAAAATTGATAAAGCTAAAATTGAAAATTTTAAATATAATGTTGGAAACGTAAATATAATTAATTAGCATAATATGATGTTGTTTGTCCAAAGTTGGTGAAGGAGGCACAAGTTTAATTTAAATTTGTCCACCTTACCGTGTTGATTAATAATATTTTCATTTTCAATATAAATTTGAAATTTTAGTAACGGAAACATAACTGTTAATATTTTTAAAAATTCAAACGCATCTATATAATATTAGTTTAATTATTTAACTTAATTTGTAACCTAAATTTTCAATTTTAATATTGAATCCTTTCAGTCACAATTAAATAACTTAAAACATTAATTATTTTTAAAATTGAATTTTGACTGTGAGAGTTTGCATTATAAGTTTATTCATGGAAATTCTTACGAGAAATTAAAGAGTTCTTTCTGATAAAGTTTGCTAGAAATTGCTGTAGTTTTTTCTGTATTGAAATTTTAATGGCTTAATCAGTACTGGTTATTATTATTATTATTATTTTACTACTACAGATAAGGGAAACACAGAAGAAACAAGCATACTCATTCTCTAACCCACTTACAAACACTTACAAACTCGGCAGCACTAATTTGAAAGCAACAAATTCAAGCTTCATATGATAAACGCTAAAATTGAAACTGGAAGCACGTATTCAAGTATTTACGCATCACTTGAAAGCATACTTTACGATTCCAGGAAAATGGACATTCATGAAATAGTCTTCCCAATCAATAATTTTGGGGTCAAAGTAAAACAATTCAGTCTCTACTCCACCTTCTCTTGCCATCGACAATAACTTTTCTGTATTCAAATCATCGAATCTGTGTACAAAACATGCATTATCGTGAGTTAATAATCAATATCACTATCAAAACAAGTTTTCTGTTGGCCTCTAATAATTAACTTACATCCCATTGAAGAACAAGTAAGGCTTGTAAAGCTCGACCAATCGCATGATTGTGCGTATCTTCCTATTGAAGTCCACACACATTTCCTGAAAATAATGGCACGATGCTGCATTCACCAGCTCCAGTCCCTATCAAATGCACACAATATTACAACATTGTTAAGCTCAAGTAAAATTCACATGATGTGTTTACTTTGGATGAATTAGAGAAATTAGGATTTGAAGTAACCTTTAAGGGAAGCTGATAACGAATGTACATATATCTGTAGAAGCTATCGATGTTGCTCAATATGGTAACTTTGCCAACCTTGACGGGCTTTCCTTCCTTGTTTATCCATGGTTTTTCCCTGAAATATCTTACGCTGTAGTCTCGAAAATTAAGGTACCTCACTGGATTTGCAACAGAGGAACCAACATGGTATATGATGTCACTAGGTTGATTTGCATGAGCCACCATGCTCACCAGGATTGCATTCACCACCATGTCTGCTGGTATCTGTTTCATGGTTTATTTGAACCAAAACAATGGCCTCAAACTCATCAACATTAGTTATCAACTTATCAACCTTTTTTAAAAGAACTACAGAAAAATTAATGAGAAAAGTTAACGATAGTCCAATCCTACATAAGATATTTATGTCATATTCAACTCAAAATCTTAAAACAGTAAATTTATTAGTCTTCATGATACTTAATTTTCTCAATGAGTACCTAGAATCTAACTTTAACTTGAGTTTCTCAACTAAGGGTTCACAAAAACCAATAAAAGAAGGGTTTGGTTACTGACATACCACATCAAAAACAGCCTTAAGATCTGCAAGGAAGCAAGTTAACTTTCCTTTACCATAAGCAACAATCAAGCTGTCTATGGTTCTGCAAAGAAACTCCCCACCAGATAAGAAAATTTGTGTTACTATGTGTTTCCATTTCTTTGTACCACCTTCTTGGAAAGAAAAAACAAAAAGGAACGTATTGAAACCATATATATATGATGTACCTTAAACCTTCGATCCAACCAGGGAAAGGTTCTCTGTAAGTACTAGTAATGATTGTGGGACGTACAATTACCACGTTCATGTTTCCCTTTGTACTTCCTACAATCATTTCTCCCATTGCCTTTGTGAAAACATACGTGTTTGGCCATCCATACCTCGTTGCTCTAATCATGTTAGACAGCAAAATTTTACAAGATATCACATATATTTTGGAATACACATGAAATTAGACAAACTTCTGGCAGTTATTTAAACTGTTAAACATGAAAGTGGTACCATTAGAGTAGTGGTAGAATTGGAACAAACCTTTTACTTCCCAAGTCCTTCATGGCCAATTCAATATCATGTTCTGTGGCACCCTCCTCTTTCAGCTCATTCAGTTTCTCCTCTACCTTCTTCTTTTCCATTTCAATGTCTAGTCCTCTCACTCCATTTAGTGACACACCAAACTCATGTGGATCCTCTACTATCAGTCCTCCTCTTTCTCCACATACATAAGCTGCAACATCACAGCAAAGAAATTCTCCGAATAGTTCTCAACATATTGCACATACTGGTTTTTTAGAATGATTTTCTGTATATTTTATAACCATTTTTTTCATCAAGAGTGTAAGATATAGTACAAACTGCAACCACCTTGGAAGATTGAATGCAAGATAAAGTTTTAATCATGCATTTATACTAACCTGTTGATACGTGTACAAACACCTTCAGATTTACACAGTTTTTGGCAAAGCTCATCACATGCTTAACTCCTAATGTATTTATACCCAGTGCAACATCGTATCTGAATATTCAAAAGACATAAGAAGACACAAATTTATAGATTTCATCAACCCGAAAAAAAAGAAACTTTAATCTATCAGAAAATGTGACATGGATTTTAAAATGATTGCCACAGTTGAAAAACTTACCACACAAGCACTGATATTTTTACAAAAATGGACAAGTGACCTTCTAAACTGAAATTGTATGTGGAATGAGCGACTTCTAAACTATTCCTCAAGCATATTACATATATGTAATGCATAAAGAAACATTTCTGAAATACGTGAAATGCATGCTTTTTCTAATACCATTACCAATAAAATCACCGTGCATGGTCCCACTTTCCCAGTCCAATCCCACATTTCTTCCTTCTCGAGACTACCCAACACGTACCCACAGCACAGTTATACGTGTCATTTTCTCCTTCCTTCTCTCTTCATGTTGCCTACCTCTCATTGGTCAGCTCAATACCTCAGTGCCACCAAACAAAAATCGTCTCCTCACACCAACATTGTAATTCAAAGTTGATATAACTATTGTTTGTAGAAAATGAAAATCCAAACGGTGCACAATTAAAGTTGTCATAATCGAGAACTCGACTTTAGTTAAATTCAAAAATTAGAAGTTATCTTCTCTGACGACTTCAGTTTAAAAGTTCGTTAAAGAAGTCTATACAACGTCACCTTTAAATGGTCTCAACCAATTTATTCCAAAAAAATAAAAAAACCTTGAACATTACCTCTCATCGAAGTTAGTTGTTGCAGCTAGATTAACTATAACATCTGTTTGGTTACAAATTTCTTCCCTCAGAATGGAGTTCTTCAAATTCAAGTCCTCATGTGAAATGTCTCCAGCTACCACAGTGAGCTTTTCTGAGACAAAGGAACTGAATCTTGTTCCCAGTTTTTCCTTCAGCAATCTAAACAAATCCTTCCCTATGATCTACGTATAAATGAAAGAGATTTAAATACATTGGATAGGTTATGATATAAGTTAAAGAAAGTTATATGATGAATCATTCACCTCATTATCTAAGCGTTGAGTAGCGGATTCAGTATCTTTAACTCTCAAAAGCAGATAAAGTTTCTTCACATTTGGTTGAACCCTCAATATTTTTTCCACAAAAACTGCAAAATCATACAAGGAAACACACACATATATATAGCTTAGTATCAGTAGTAGAAAAGCACTACATAAAACAAGCTTAGAAGGATAAATATAACAGAAAGAGAGAGACTTTTTGCAAGAAAACCAGTGGCACCAGTGACTAAGATGGTCTTATCCTGAAAGAAGTGAATTATGCTTCCCAGTTCCATTTGAGAGAAATTATGAGATAGATAGATATATAGAGAGAGGGATTTGAAATGTTGATCATTAAACAGTAAGACACAACACAAACACAATGTTGTTGTCTAAATGTAATGTCACAACCCAAACATGCATCTATATATATAGTATTAAACGACAAAAGGAAAGACCATGTTACACATGTATTGCAATAACTTGTTGTGGCACAGTAAGTAAGCATTAATTGTTGGTAACACTGAAATGTGAATTAGAAGCTTTTCCACCTCCCTCACGGTTTTCAACATATCAACAGTACTTTGAGACAAAACATTAGTGTATATATCTGCAAATGCATACATTAACACTATTGAATTGTATTAATGCGCATTTTCTGCAACACTGTTCTTGACTTCTGGATCGGTCCTGAATCCTCAAGCTCAACGGTTCGGGATTTCAAGGGGTATGTGTGAATATACAAAAGATAGCACTGACAGTGATGGATAATGAATTTGCTTCCATCTTTAGAAATAAAAATCAATATATATATATATATATATATATATTTTAGTTTAAGAATTAAATTTTAAATTTAACTCAATAAAATAAAATTAACATTTAACATTTTATCTATTGTAAATCTGTCTTATCAATTTAGTTGATGTAGATTTTCAATTCACTTATTTTGTCGAACATAGATATTTTTTAAATAATTATAATACTATTTTAAAAATTATATTTAAATTTAATTCAACCCTACAAGTTTATATATGACGATGAGATCTATACATTAAAACTTTATAATCTTTAATGTATAGTTGACTAGAAATGTCCCATAATCTTAAAGTGAAGAATGTTATCTTAATTAATGTCTTAATATATATGACGTGGACTTTACGTTTGAATAATACTTTTTTAATTTAACTTGTAATCTCATCCAAATTAAACTTGGTAAATAGCTTACCTACTGTCCAGTCTCACTAACATCATGACTTTAATAAAAAGTGTGGTCCTTAATTTAACATTTTGTTTTAAACAAGGTATATATCAGACTTTTAGGTACATGCACAATTAAGAAAATATTTGTAATATGTTGCGTATGATTTTCACTATAATTTGATTCAGGATAAAACGGTGGAATAACATGACGACGACGATAACTAATACCATTATCACCAACGTTGTAATGGTTAATTAGTTCTTCAACCACGATAAATGTTGAACAAGCTTCATGATTTTTTGTTGCTTATGGATTTGTCTCCTACTCTTGTTTAAAAGAAAACGTAGAGCTTTTTTACCTACTCATTATTTTTTCATTTCATATTCATACTCAAGAAACTTGTTACACCAAGTGTATCTTTGCATGGGGTAATAGAAAACAAGACCTTCTTTCTCCTTAGATTGTGCCATAAATTCATACTTGATAAAAATAAGATTCAATGAACTTCATTATAGACATTTATATGAAAATTAAAAAAAAAAAAAAACAAACTAAAAGAGTATTTTAATTGTTTACTAACTTAAAAGTATTTTTGAGTTAGTTTTCTTATTAATCTGAATAAGAGAAAAGTAAAAGAAAATGAGTTCTAACACCTAAAATTAACTATTACATACATAAAAAATAATATTTTAAAAATAGTTATCTATAACAATATATAAAGATGATTCTCTCTTTTCTGTCCACATTTTAAAATATCAATTTTACCCTTTAAAATATAATTATTTATTAAATTTTTAAAAATTAACCATTACTTTTATAAGCTTTTTTTATAAAATGGTCGATTTCTGTTTCTTCTCTTTTTCTATATTTATCAACAGTTATTCTCTCATCTTTTCTAATATATTTTATTTTATTTCTAATAAATAATTTATTTTATATATTAATTTAATAACATTACATTATCACTATTTACTAACATAATATTATACATATTTAAAAAATGCGTCCAAGCACGTTAGTGTAATAGAACTTTGATCGAAAATTTTATCTTTCATGTATGGTAAAATGTGATGTCCTTTTACTTGCTTTTAAGAAGTTTTTCTAAGAAAAAACAACGGTGTGAAGTGAACTTAGATTACATCTTCATTGATGCCAAACTCTAAACGTAAAGCTTTCCACAAAATTAGATTGTCAAACCAAACAAGTTATTTACGTTGCCGGCTTTGAAAAACGTAGTTTTTGACGTTTTAAAGCACTTTTCGATTGGTCTCGCTTCTTCTAAAACCCTCCAATCCACTTCTTGTTCACCAATTTTGATTTTGATAGCAATCTTAAATCATTTTTCATCACAAAAAGATCTTCTTAACGAAACCTTTGTTTGCCTTTTCTTTCAAGAAACTATTTTTACAAGAAAAAGTGCTTTTAGAACGACGATTGTCTTCTTGCGTAAAAAAGAATAACTTCTAAAAAAGACGTTATAAAAGATTTTTCATTTTAAGTTGAGTTTCATCCGGATAAGTTCGTTTTTAAAATAATAATTTTTACAATTTCAATCAATTAAAATTTGTCCTTAACATGTCTTTTAAATGTACTTAATCACACCTCGTGAAATATATAACTCATAATTAAATAACTATATAAATAAATCGCACCCATCAATGCTTACATATATTTTGTTCTTTTAATTCTATTCGAACGTTCATTAAACGCTTTTATGAGTTATTGGAACAATGTACATAGTTGATTAAATAATTATTTATTTTAACACGATGATGTGACCTAAGTATAAATTACGACACCAAATTGTAGATGAAAATGTTATAGAATTTATAACATTGTTAATGTAAAAACGTACATAAAAAACTTAATCACTTGAAAGTAATATGTTTATTGCTGTTTTTATGTTAATAATTTAAGTGTCGTTTTCGAGCGTTGTAGTTGGCACCACCAACAAGCCATATTCTATGCTTATTTTTCTTCTTTGTCTTTCTTCAATTCTTTCACCTTCTTCAACCCAAATATTACTTGTTTGAACGAAAGTTAGAAAATTTTTGAAAAATTTCTATTACAAATATAATTTTTAAACATGAAAACTTTTTAAATAACACTCTTAACTTTTGTGTCTTCCTATTATAATAGCATTTATGCTTACTCTTTAAACTTTTGAAAAAAAAAAAAAGTGTTGTATGGTTGACTTTTTCCTACTTATCAAATTAATTTCATCATGTTGATAACTTACCAAACCAACAAAATTAATCATACAAAATTTATGCACGACTAGTATATCACTTAATTCTTAAGATCATGAATACATGTGAATTTAATTTTCAATAAGAAAAAACATATTTTAGTGTTCCAAATTGTAAGACATAATATTTTAATAGGAATAGATTTTAAATGGATAAAGAATAGAAAATTTACAAATATATTATAAGTGTTTATTTCTTATTTCATTAGAAATTGTATCTTTCTATAATTTAATTTCTCCGAATTCTCTAAAATCATAAAATAATTTGATTATTAATTGTTGTGCTATCAAATTATATCTATGAAGAGTTAGTCATATGAAGATCATGTTGAGCCTATTATGTTTTTTATCCCGGTAAATAAGGATTTAATTTCTTTTCTTCTTTTCTTTTGGACGTTTTGTAGAAAGGAGATAAAGGAAGTTAATTACCAGTATCGATTTCAATTGAGCATTGATTTAAATATGTAAAATATATCGAGATATATGAAGAAAATTAATTCTAAATTTTCTTTTACATAATTTTTCATATATTAAAATATAGTATTTATTAGATTTAAGAAATTAATCAAAATGTATTTAAAATAGAACCCGTTTTTACCTAATTCGAACCATAAATCTGTGTATTGAAAATACGGGCCTGGCCTTTCTGGTAGAGCCCATTTGACCAGGCAATGTGTAATCGGATCAAAACTTTCTATTTTTATATTAAATGTAATTTATGTATAAACTAATTTATAAAACTCTCTCCAGTATACTTTTAAATTTTATTGCTTTATGAGTACTATAATTCGAATTTGTAAAACAATTATCCTACTTCACTTTTATTTTTTTATTAGAAGTTTTTACAGGAAAGTTTATTCAAATAAACTCTCACAGAGGATTGCATTACAACAAATGATAATATTTAAGGAAAGTTCAACAAATGAACTTAGATCATATCATAATAATATAATAATGATAGTATTTTGATAATATACGGACCGGTAGAATACGGGTAGCAATTCTTCGTACCCTACTCGCTGGATAAATATTCATCCTGTACCTGTATTCATATCTGTCGGATATCCGTTATGTGGGTATCCACATAATTTTTTAATATCTGCGGATATTTACGGATACTTGCATGTATTTACAAAAAAAATAAAAATAAAAATTTAACAATATATTTTAATCTTAAATTCAAATAAAATAAAATACATAACATTCATCAATTTTAAACAAAGTTCAAATAACTCATTTAAATAGTGTTGAATGACAGTTTACAAAGAAATACATTTTTCTTAAAACTAATTGATAAAAAAATAACTCATTCACAATCAATATGTTAATATTTTAATCATTTTTTTAGTATTTTTTTTAATTTAAATTAGAGTATAGCGAGTACGTGTATCCACGAGTACGGATACTATGATACCCGTACCTGCCCCGTTAACATGCGGGTATTAAAGATATTCGTACCTGTTATTCGTGGGTATCCATTTACAATATTCTCGTTGCGGATTTTATCCGTAGATACCTACGGGTACGAACTTTTTTGACATCCAAAAATATACCTACAAAATTACTCAAAATAATAATGTTTTAACCATATTATTATTTTGTAGATGTCAAAAATAATATGATTATAATATTCAATATGGTTTAATTTGGATAGATGAAATCACATCATTAATATTGCCTGAGATTGAGGCATATGCTCTGTTTCTCCTCGTTATCGGTTAGGTTTGATTGTTAAGAACACAGTTGGAACAGAACATTTATGTTTATCTGTAGGGTCTTATTATTCATGAGGATGCCACAGACACACCCCAACTGTGGCACATGCAATGTTGAGGCCTAATCATTTCATGCAATCTCCACAAACAGTAACAGTTTGGAAGCTTGTGAATCAACCACACTTTATGCACTTTATGCTTCATTTGTCTAATAAGGAATGCAAAACATAAAAAATACCTTTTTCTTTTCCTAAATTATCTTCTGTACTTTGGTCAATCTGTCTGCACCAACAATTTTGGAAATGAACCATAACATTTGATGACGTCGACCATATTTTGTTGTTCAAAATCGTAAAATAAAAACTTTATCATATGCTGTTAGATCCGTTATTCACCAAACTTTCATTAATGATATGAAAAAAAAACTATAAAAATAAAGAATTATTTTCAGAGTTCATCACAATTCAATTATATGTTAAGATAAATAATAATATTTTTTTTAAGTATTCGGCATTGACTTTGAAATATGTTAAATCACATTAAATTTTTTGTGTTCTTATTTATATTTTATTTTTGTTTACAGATATACTTTTGCTTAGAAGACAATTTTCTGTTACGCTATTTTTATCACGTTAACATATAAAAATATACTTATTAATATTATCGACACTTAAAATACTGTTTATTATGTTTAAAAGACTTTTATTATATACTCATAATAATGAATACATTCATTTATTTTAAAGTTTAAGATGAAATTACATAAACATTTAAAATAATAACAAATCTAATTTCACATTATAATTTAAGGATTAAAAATATATTTCACTAAAAAAAATTATAATATAAAAGATTATTTAATATTTTACACAAAATTAAAGATACCAAATATTTAATTATAGTGGAAAAATAATGAAATTATTCTCCTAAAACAAAAACATAATTCAATATATATTAATAAAAAATCATAAATAAAATAACAAATATAATTCAAATCAAACATTAAAAAATGTTTATTTTCATTGGAATTTCTTTTCTTTTATATTTAAACTGAATCAAATCAAACTTATACGTTCGACTCGAACGTACTTTTAATCAAAATCCAAATCAAATCACATTGCGAAAACTCTTATAAGAAGGAACATTAGTATTTTGGTGGGAATAACATTTTTTAATCAGTCTTGAAGCAGACATTTGGTTAGCATTTTTGTTTTTCCATGTTAACATGTTAGTGAATATCAAAGTTGTAAAGGGATCAAAACAACACAAACTCCATTGGAGACAATTAATTGCAGAAGAGAGCAAATATATGATATTTACTACACTTAATCAAACTTTCCAAACTTAATTAGCATTTAGCCAGTACCAATTACACTGATCTTCAGAAATAAATAGCACCAATGCTGACCCTCTCGCACAATTTTATACTTAAACATGTTTTGGATAAACTTCTCCATAAAAACTTGAAACAAAAAAAAAAGGTAACATTTAATGAACTTTCTATCAAACCGAAATCAAATTCAGTTTCCAGAAAAACTCAAATTCATTTTATCTTATTATTTTTGTAAGTTTTATGGAGAAGCTTATCTAAACATAACAAAGTTTACAACTTTCACCAATTACCAGGAACATCACTTGAAAATGTACTTCACAATGCCAGGAAGATGGGTCTTCATAAAGTAATCATCCCAATTAATGTTTTTTGTATCAAAGTAAAACAGATCTGTCTCTGTCCCACTTTCTTTTGCTGCCATTCTCAACTTCTCTGTGTTCATATCATCAAATCTGCATAATTAACATTCTCAGCCTCAGTTAATAATATATATACCTCATAAACTCAATAACTAAACACGTTATTATAATGTGGTGTGTTTGTGTTACTATATGTGACTAACACACTCGCTAGACCTAAAGAATGTGCATGAAATGAAATCTGAAGCACGTAAAGTTTTTGTTGTAGTTTACAAACACTTACACTCCTTTAAAGAACATGTAGGGTCTGTAAAGTTCAACCATCCGCATCACAACTTGGATCTTCCTATGCAGCTCAAGATATGTTCCCCGAAAATACTGACAAAGTGCAGTGTTGGCCAGCTCAAGTCCCTATTTCATGGAAAATTTGTCAAAGTCTTGTCAAGAATTTTTGAACATAAGTGGTAGCAGTGACTATTGTCATGCACCAATCATGCCAAAAGCTGAAGCTTTTGGCTGAAAACAACATGTGAAGTTTATAATAATACCATGTAATGAACTAATCATTCTGAAAAGTTTGATATTTAAGTACGTTGGTGATGATTAAGGAGGGTAGATAAAGCAGAGAAGAACCAGAACCTTTAGTGGAAGGAGGTAACGGAGGAACATATATCTCTGAAAACTATCCATGCTGGTCAGAACAGTGACTCTGCCAACTTTGACTGGTGTGCCATCTTTGTTTATCCATGGTTTTGCAGTGAAATATTTTAATCCAAAGTCTTGGAGATTCAAATATGTGACTGGGTTTCTAACAGAGGAACCCACGTGGTATATGATATCACTTGGCTGCTTTGCATGAGCCACCATGGCCACTAGCATAGCATTCACCACCATGTCTGCTGGGACCTACACATTAAATTCACAGTATTTTATTTTATAGCAGAATTCATCAGAGAAACAAGACAACATTGTATTTTTGTTTTGTGCAGTAACTAACTCACCACATCCACAACTCCATTGATATCTCCAAGGAAACATGTTAGCTTTCCTTTCGCGTAAGTAACAGCTAAACTGTCAATGGTTCTGTAGCAAAAACAAAGGCAAAAATCTTTCACTTTGAGCTCATATTCATTCTCTTCGAACCAAATCCATGATGTTTGTTTGCTATTGATGAGTGTTCTGTTTATTTTAACTACTTGTTTAAACTTTTTTCTTGATTAGTTGGTGATACATAATTGAATGCAAGTAGTTGCTTCAGTAATTGGTACAGATCAGAACTGTGTACGTGATTGGACCACCATAAACTCCTTTATCTAATCTGTAGTTAATCATGGTACTTATCTTCATTAATTGATACATTATTATGTGAACAATGTTGTTTACTAAAATTAAAGTGACCCTCAAAGAAAGATTGAATATTTAATATGTGGAAGGTGAAAAAGTAAAAAACTTTTATTTACCTGACACCTTCGGCATAACCAGGGAAAGGTTCTTTCATTGTGCTTGTGACAATGGTAGGTCGCAGAATAACAACAGATAGGTTTCCTTTGAGTTTCTCCACAAGCATTTCTCCCACTGCTTTTGTGAACACGTATGTGTTTGGCCATCCATACACCTTTGCTCTGATCATAACACACACCAAACATAATAATTATGTTAATTTTTTTATTTTATTTTATAGTATCATATAGTACAATTTCTTATTAAACAAATAATATGTTTACAGAAAATCTGCATAAAGAATTATACATATATATTAAGTCAGAAAAATAAATCATAATTTATCATCATTATTATAATTATAATAATGCTTATTTTTAATTTTAATTAATGTTTTAGGGGACATGGACCCACCTTTTGGTAGAGTCATTGTCCCGCCCTTTCTCTAGAAAGATCTTTGATATCATAGCCCTCTGGTACAAGTCAGTCAATACACATGCAACAGTTGATCAATTCAATTTAAATGTTGTAAAGAATAAATGATATTAATATTTATTGAAATCTTTTCAATTTTATTGTTGTTCTTGCTTTCATTTTGTTTTAATTATTTAAGAAAAACGTTACTAGTTATTCATATTTCAATTATTCATCGTCTTTTTAACACAAATTATCGTAAATATTAAAAAATATATAAATATATGTAGAATATTCTCAAAAAACTATTTAAGAGGTGTTACTATAACTTTATATTTGTAAATACCAATTAATAGACCACTTTTAAAAAGATGGTAAAGACTATATAGGTTATCATCAACTAACACTTTTCAACTTAACCCTTTAAACATATATAACTAATAGAAGAGGACAATTGAGAGTGTTTGTGTAATACTGAGAGGATTTGATTTGAACCATAAAATTACATTTAAATAATTTATATTAAACTTATATGACCACATAAAAAATTAATTTAACCTTTTTTAATCTTAATCATTCATGATTAAATACTTGTATTTGTTAAGAGATTTTTTTTTTCTATCCAAAACAATTCAAGTAATTCCTACCTAATGATATAGGTTTCTTTTGAAAGCAAACAAGACAATTTTGTACATGTATAGTATCCTAGCTAATAGTAGTACTTTTCCTTTATTAGCCTATGGAAACATAAATTTTGAGGTAGAATAAGAAGCACGCTCGAGTCAATATCTACTACAGTCTCCATCATGATGATTCACCTCTGTGGGTCTCATATGCATGATAATAACAACTATTCTTTTAACTGTACACACATATTTTTGCAGATTGTTTCATATTATCCATCTACCAAAGTCATTGCACATTATACATGAATCGGGAAATAAAGGTTCAACATTATGCAACACGTACTTTTTTCATAGTTATAATTTATATGCAAAATGGTAGCAGATCATTTTGTATCCTCAGAGTGTGTCACATGTTTGTGTGTGGCCTGTAATAACTTCTGCATTGAATTGTGTGATTCGCCACACCTTCATTATTAATGTAACAGTAAAAAATTATATGTTCTTAATCTTCTTTTTTTCCCTCACTACTGTGTTCATAACTAATGAGACACTTGTTAAAGCTAAGATGAGTTTGAAAAGGTGGTTGAACTTGAACATCACTTGTCTGGACCATATACTGTTGTTTGTGTCCATTCTGAATTAATGAGAAAGGTTAACTAATATCTCTGGTTTACTCTTTATAAGTTTTTATTCTTTTTACCAAACACTTTTATGAGTTATGTTACACAAAAACACAACTGATTAATCATGTTCTATTAGTTTATGCAGAACATTTAGTGGAAGTTGGATACAATGCCATGAACATTTGTGTTAAAGTGAAAGTTGCTGAGATAAAAATGCTGCTAATAGTTAATCACAGAATACAGATTCTGAAAATTATAGACAAACCTGGTAATACCGAGATTCTTCATGGCTATTTTAACATCACGTTCTGTGGCTCCTTGTTCTTTTAGTTCATCCAATTTTTTACACACAATGGTCTTTTCTGCATCGATGTCTAGGCCAGACACTCCATTTAGTGTTTCACCAAAGTGATAGGGGTCCTCTAGTATGAGGCCACCTCTCTCACCACATACATAGGCTGAAATATTGAGGTGTAACACCACTTTGTGAGACCAATAAATGCTTTCTTTTTTTTATTTATTAATGAATAATGCTCTTTTTATATATTCAGATGGATTGAAACTGACACTAATTGATCCTAACCTGTTGATACATGAAGAAGCACTTTCAGTTTAGTGCACTGTTTAGCAAAGTTCATGACATGCTTCGTCCCAAAGGTGTTTATACCCAAAGCTATGTCATACCTGCATTTAATTTTTAAGGAAGAAAATTAATTAATCTAACCCAAAATTAAAAAAAGTTTATCAAACTTAATCTTGTACCTTTCATCAAAGTTTGTAGTTGCAGCCAAATTGACTATAACATCCGTCTGATTGCAGATGTCTTCCCTCAGAATTGAATCTTTCAAACCCAAATCCTCATAGGTAATGTCCCCAGGCACCAGAGTCAGTTTTTCAGAGATGAAGGACTTAAAATTTGCACCCAGTTTTTCCTTTAGCACAATGAACAAGTCCTTCGCTATGATCTAATTGTCACAAGTATATATATTAAGCTCTAATTAGCCACAAGTTAAATTAAATGAGAGTTTATAAATTCACCCACATGCTCACTCATTAATGATTGGGACAAACTTGAAAATGATATATTAAAAGCAATCCATGTATCAATTTCATGCTTAAGTATGTCATAAATGCTCGCAGCAAGCATTTTTTAGATCGAAGAAAGTCACATGAAATGTTAGGAAGAAAAGAATCATAGCAGTTTTTAGACAATGAACCATAATAAAGAGCATGTTAACAACTGTGTTTGATTTGATTACTGGTGTTTATGAGGGCCAATCACAGTCCAATTCATACCCTTATGCACATGTTTCTCATCAAAAGATATACTTTAACAATATAAAAACTGTAACATATATATGTAATGAGAAAGTGATTGATGGAAAGTGCAGAGAACGGCACAGTGCTGAAAATTAATTATCATCACCACCTTCGTGATGATGATGATAATAATAATATAATATTAGTGCATTTATTATCTATAACACACCCTTCTGCATGAGAAAGTGTGATTAGCTTATGATAATATAAAAATAACCAATGTTATATTATAAGTAATATGATCTTATGCAAAGAAGTTATAGTGATGTGAAAGAAAGTGAGAGAGATATAAATATAACAAGATATGTAAAGTGATAGAAGAAATGATAAGTGTAGTATTTGTTCATATACCTCATTGTGCAATCGATAAGTAGCAGAACTGTCATCTGAGGCTCTCAAAAGAAGAAAAATCTTCTTAACATTGGGTTGAACCCTCAATATCTTCTCCAGAAAAACTGAAAAACATGCAGAAACCAAAGACATCACAAATATAGCAAAAAAGTGCACACATAACTCTGTGAAAGAGAGAGAGAGAGAGAGAGATTATACTTTTGGCAATAAACCCTGTTGCTCCAATGATTAAAATGGTTTTGTTTTGAAGAAAGTCAAGAACACTTCCCACCTCCATTGGAGAAAATGTGTTGAGAAAGAAAAAGAAAGGAAAGTGGGTTGTGAAGAAGAATGGTGTGTGAGGTGAATGTAAATCGAGGCATTTCATTTCATATAAGAAGAGAAACAATCATGGAGCAATTATGGCTTATGAGATGGGTTGTGGGTAAGCTGTTGGTGATAGTGAAGTCAAGACTTCAATTTCAAAATTATAAAAAAAACAAGAAGGTTTAATTAGTCGGATACTCACTTTTATTTTATTTAGATGTATCAGTTTGGTATCCGCTTTTAAAAAGATGTCAATTGAATCCCAACTTTTGAAAATATGCTTCAATTAGGTCATTTTCAGAAAAAAATTATTAACACCATTAACGATATTAATATTTAAAATGACTTATAAAATTAAGAATTGATATTTATATCAAAATTTAGCGGTAAAAGTTATGAATTAAGTTAACTGCTTTAGTAATTTTTGTCTGAAAGGAACCTGATTAAGACACTTTTTCAAAAGTTGGGACTAGATTAATACATTTTTAGAAGCGAGTACCAAACTGACACATCTGAACGAAAATAGTTACCATCCAACTAATTAAACTACAAAAATATCTCTCAATTGAATTAATTGGTAAGATGGACATTAATTAATTAATTAATTAATTAGTTATAGAGAGAAAAGGTTATTTGTTTGTAATGTTTAAATGTGCCTATAAATTGTAGTACCAAACTGAGTTGATATTTGGTCGTTGCACATGAAGAACATCATGAATCAGCTCAACTATCTCTGTGGTTGTGTCCTACAAAAGTTTGTCTCTGTGGTTGTGTCCTACAAAATTTTGAACTCAGAAACAATGACTCAGCCTTAAGCTCATAAAGTTATAAAGTTGGTGTAGTAACTGCCCAACTCCAATACCATAGATACATATATATGAATTCAACATTTCATCCTTACAAATTAATGTCACCGTACGATTCGATTCAAAATAACTCACCCCACATTGTTTTTTTTGTCGTATTAAACTTTATTAAAACTTTACCGTAACAAAAATAAAATACACTTAGGGTCTCAATGCGCGTTAATGAGTCCTCTTTTGATCCTTAAAAAATATTTAACACACAAACAATACTATATAAAAATAAAAAATTAAAAGGATTAATATATTTTTTTTGGATGGTTATGGGGTAAGTGTGGTGGAAGAATATCCCAAAGTGAAGGAAGGAGGCGCAAGACACTTGCTGAGGGAAAACGGCAACACATATCTAAATAAAGCAAAATTTGGTTTATCATTTAATTTGTTTGTCTATTTTTGTTAATAATAATGCAATTCATAGTTTTTGCAAAAAAACATTATGTCTTGTCGTAAGAGGACGTGAGAAAGAAACCATCTTATAACTCATACATTAATCATAAAACCTAATTTTCCTATCTAGCGAAAATCATAAATAAACTATATACAATCAAGTAGCTTTCTTTCATTTAATGGATTTTTTTTTTATTCCACCAGAAAATAAGGATACTTTCCTAACAAATCTGAGTCTCTCTTATTTTTATGTGAAAAATACATTATTTTTAATTGTAAACATTGTGCGAATACCATTTTTTTTATTTTAATCTAAAAGTTGCTTTAAATTTTTTATTCACATTGTATACTATTTTGATGCTTTATCGGTGGTTATTTTCTCTCGCTTTCTAAAATTATATTCTTTTTAAATGTAGATTTTTTTCTATATCTTTTTATTTTATGTATTTATATTTTAGACATTCACGTATTTATAAAATTGATATATATATATATATATCCTTACTTTTAAGAATGTCACTTCTTGGAAGATGAATAGATAAAGCAATATTTTTGTTGGAGGTGTGGTAAGTTTATTTTGAAGCATCTCAAAACTGGGAGGCAAGACACCAAAGAGTATTTCTTGTTGCATTCACATTGATTACTACTTACCAAAAGCAATGATTACATAAACTTACAATGGGACTTATTTATCATTTATTTTGTATGTTTATTTATCGTTTGTTTGATTCTAATATCAAATTTTCTAGATTATTTTTTTGTTCTTTACAAAATATATAATAAGTGTAAGAATTGAGTTTTTTAAGTATAGATAAATTTTAAATACATAAAAAAAAGTAAATAAAAAAATTATGGGAATTTTTTATTTTATTAGAAATTTTATCTCTTTAAAAGGTTTAGTTCTTTTAAGATTAGGGAAACTGAGTTACAATTATGTTGTTAAAATACACTTATAAAGAGATTGTAAGGTCAAAATAAAGTTAAGATGAACAAATTCTTGATCGAGATAAGTAATTGATTCAGTATTAAGTATTTAATTTCTTTTATTATTTCATTACTAAAAAAATATATATTTCTTGCCATTTGCAAATTTTGTTATAAATAATGGTTTGCAAGAATTTGCTACAACATTTTATGAAAAATATTTTGCACAAAATATTTTTTGCAGAAAATTTTGTAAGAAATAATTATCCACTAATTAAAATTCGTAGAAAAAATAATAAAAAAATATTTTCTTGCAAAATTTAATAAAAAAATTGGAAGAAAAATTTCATGAAATATTAAAAAAATCTAATAGTGTCCTATCTAGAATGTTTTGTAAAGTAAAAATATTATTGATGCATGGTTCATATTTATGACTCACAAAAAAGTTTAGTAAGATTTCTAAGAGTGGATAAAGAAAGTTTTACTACAATGCATCCTACCTCGAGATAAGAAAATTCATCTAATCAATTAGACAATTGTTTAGTTAGGTGAAAGGTGAGGTTCTTAAAATTATGTAAAGTGATTTTTGGATCACTCAACTTATAGTATCAATATATAATGTATATTTTGTTTGAATTGATTGATGAAAAATGTGTCTCTAAGTTGAAACGCTTAATTAAGAGGTGAATCATTGCCCAAGCAATATCTAAGTGATGGGTTATGATTTCATGCAATATCTATATATGGTTTTACTGTTCTAAATTGTAATTAAATAATTTAAAAAAATTACAACAAAAGCACATAATATCATCAAGGATTAAATATAAAAAATAGACATTTTTCTCTAATGCCAAATATCAAAGAAGAATTTATAATTTTATAATTATTAAATAAGAGGGTTAATAAACAATTGAAATGTCAAATAATTATAATAAAAGTAAAAGTGGTTAAATGTGTGTGGTAAAAAGAAGTTTGGAAGGTTCTCCATATTAAAGAGAAGGTTGTAACAAAACTTTTGTATACACATATACATTTGTCATCTATAATTGCAGTGATGCAAGTAGCCATTAAGAGATAAATGTTTCTAATATATTAAATTTATAATATATATATATATATATATATATACATATATATATTTATATTTATATATATAATTAAATGAAACGTACATATTTTTCACCACAGTTAAAATGATGAAAAAAAATCATCTTAATTTATATTAATTTCAGAATTTTAGTTTTTCACTACTACATCGAAAATGGTAACAATAAGAACTAATCTTCTACGTTGTTTTACGATTTAAATTTTGTCTATTAAATTTACTGTATGCTGTTGGTAGAGCTGTCAAAATATGTTGGAATTCGCGAGTCAATCCAGTTCATCACGGATTCGGACTAGATTGGATTGAAATTTTTTTACAAATTTTAATACGGGTTGATTTTTCGACTCATTTAGAACCCGACTCATCCGGATTGAACCCGTGGTGAGCCGGGTTGACTCACCAACCCGCAGATAAAAGGATCACACAAGTGTTTTTATTTTTATTTTTATTAAGTTGGATTTTACATTTTGGTCATGTTAGGTTATTTTTTCATCGAACACATAAATAATTTGTAATTTTTTTTATTTTGGTTTGTATTTGGATTGTATTAAAGTTTATTTAGATTTTAATTAGAATTACAATTTAGTTTAATCTGAAAAAATAATAATATTTTTTTTAATTAAGTGAACCCGTGAGTCAACCCGTTTAACCCGCCAACCTGTGATGGGTCGGGTCGGGTTCGAATTTTTTTGGCTCGCTAAAAAGTGAGCCGGGTTCGGTTGGTTTACTAAATCATGAACCTGTGATGGGTCGAGCCGGATCGGATCGGGTTATATTTTGACAGTAGCCGTTGGATTATAAACCAACACATTTCTCGTTTTACAAGTATAAGGCTAATTTTTTTTATATTCTATTTGAAAATATAAGGTCCACTTTGTTTTGTGTCTTTTAACCTAAGGGTCTTTCTTCCTACACCTCCAAGCATTTCTTCTGCACCTCCAAAAAATCTTAAAATTCCCAAAATACCCTTTGACCATTTAAAGAAACGCACGGACATCACACCCCCAAAAATACTTCCGG
>Ga0214542_1004849_pt1 | contig 26197 bp, 15 predicted proteins | sample CNSS1metaG_FD_160096 | JGI IMG/M metagenome (GOLD analysis project Ga0214542, IMG submission 160096) | Root nodule microbial communities from cowpea collected in UCLA plant growth center, Los Angeles, California, USA - CNSS1 | ecosystem: Host-associated > Plants > Roots > Nodule | place: USA...
GCCACCATCCAAGGGTGATGATTAAAGCTTCTCCTCCAAGCTTGATCTAAGGGCCAAGAATTAGTCTAGCTTTTAGGCTCACATATAAAAGCCAAAAGTAGACCATTTGTACATTTTCACTCTTGAATTTTTGTGCAATAGACACTTTGAGTTGAGAACACTCCTCACTATTGCCACTTGAGAGTCATCTTTTAGAGAGCTTACTCTCTTTACCTCTAGCCCCCTTCCTAGGCTAAAGCTACCTCTAAATCACTCATCCTTTCACTTATCCATTGCAAGCAAGAGCCTACAAACTTGCCTTCCACTCTTCCATGCTTCCTCCATCATTTTCGCTGCACTTGAGCTTCATGTCTACACCAAGCTCCATCAGATAGTACCTGACAAAAAGATGCTTTCTTTGACTGGGTCAACTTTACAATTCAATTCGTGAGTAAATGTACAGTTTAAGTAAAATCAACACGTTGAAAAGCAGAATCAGTCGATTAAAACAGCATCAGAGTATTAGAGATTAAAACCAGAATCAGGTTAAGTGAAATTAGCTGACTGATTTTGAAAATCAATTGATTAAAAATCGTAAAATTGAACTTTATTTTTCCAGATTCAGTTTTAATGAAATCAACATAGTGAATTTTGAAATCACCAGATTAAAAACCATAGCAGATCAATTTTTCATCATTCAATGGCAGTTTAAGTGAAATAAACATGTTGAAAACCATATTCATCAGGTTGACAGATCATGATTTATGCAAAGGCAAATTTAAGTGAAATCAACACGTTAAAATTAGAAATCAACAGGTTAAATATGACAGTTTTCAATTTTTGCATACAACAGCTAATTTTTATGAAACCAATGCATGAATACATAAGATTAACATGCTAAAAACACATCAGACCACATTCCTGATGTCTAATATGCATAGTTCAGTTCTTAGCTTGTTAAACCTATCTCTAGCCAATGGTTTGGTAAGCAAATCAACCAATTGATGTTCAATTTTAACAAATTGAATTTCACAATCTCCCTTTTGAACATGATCACGAACGAAATGATGCCTAATCTCTATATGCTTGGTTTTAGAATGTTGTATTGGATTCTTTATTAATTTGATTGCACTAGTATTATCATGATACAAAGGTACCTTGCTTAGCCTTACACCATAGTCCAAAAGTTGATGCTTCAACCATATGATTTGTGCACAACCATGTCCAGCAGTAATATACTCAACTTTAACAGTGGAGAGTGCCACACATGCTTGCTTTTTACTATTCCATGAGATTAGACTTGAGCCAAGCAAATGGCAAGGACCACTTGTGCTTTTCCTATCCAATTTGGATCCTGCATAGTCCAAATCTGAAAAATCCACTAAGAGTTATGTTAGAATCACATGGATACCATAAACCAACATTGGTTGTTCCTTTAAGGTACTTTAGAATCCTTTTTGCAGCCTTAAAGTGTGATTCTTTTGGATTTGCTTGGAACCTAGCACATAAGCATACTCCAAACTGAATGTTTGGCCTACTTACTGTAAGATAGAGCAAAGACCCAATCAACCCTCTATATTTGGTTGAATATACTGGTTGGCCAGCCTTATCTGCATCCATAAGGCAATTTGTTGTAATTGGAGTGGGAGCTTCCTTGCAATCCTCCATTTTGAACTTTTTCAACAAGTGAAAATAGTATTTTGATTGATTTAAAAATGTTCCATGCTTGAGTTGCTTGACTTGCAGCCCTAGAAAGTAGGTAAGCCCACCCATCATGGACATCTCAAATTCTTCCTACATAGTTGCAACAAACTCTTCACACAAAGTGATGTTATTTGAACCAAAGTTGATATCATCGATATACACTTGAACAAGTATAACATCATTTTCATGTTTTCTAATGAAGAGTGTTTTATCCACTGCACCTCTAACATAACCTTATGATAAGAGAAAATTGCTTAGCCTTTCATACCATTGTCGTGGTGCTTGTTTCAAACCATATAAGGCTTTTTTCAATTTGAAAACATGGTTAGGATATAGATGATCCTCACATCCAGGAGGTTGTGATACATACACTTCTTCATTTAGGAAACCATTCAAGAATGCACTTTTCACATCCATTTGATGCAATTTAAAAGTTACACATGCAAGCATATGCTAATAGTAATCTCACAGCTTCTAGCCTATCTACAGGTGCATAAGTTTCATCAAAGTTAATGCCTTCTTCTTGATTATATCCTTTAGCAACTAGTCTAGCTTTGTTCCTTACAATATTACCATCTTCATCCATTTTGTTTCTAAAAACCCATTTAGTTCCAATTATGTTCATATCATCAGTTTTAGGCACTAGAAACCACACATCATTTCTTATGAATTGGTTAAGTTCATCTTGCATAACAACAATCCAATTACTATCATTCAAAGTATCATTCACATTTTTAGGTTCAATTTGAGATACAAAAGCAACATGTTCACAAAATACAATCCTACGTCTAATAGATACTCCCTGTTTGATATCACCTATGATGTTGTCCTTTGATAAACCTCTAGGTTGGATCCAATCCATGGGCAAGTTGATGTCTGCAGCTTTTTCAGTCGGTTGTTTTTCTTTTTCAGCCGATTAATTTCCTACAGCAAAGAATTTTTCTGCAGCAGAAATCTATTCTTGCAGTAGATATTCTTCATCTGCATTCTTTGACACTTGATCTTGCAACTTTGGGTTAGTTTCATCAAATACAACATGCATGGACTCTTCAATAGTCATTAATCTCTTATTATAAACTCTATGCATGGCTTTATAAAGCATAACCTTTATCACTAAGTTGGTCAAGGTACCATAAGTCTTTCTTTTCACTTTTTCTAACCTGCAAAACAAATATACATTACATGGTACCCTTTTATAGGTTGGGTCCAACATGGTTAAGCCTTTCTTGATCCTTTTGGGATCCATTTCATAATCCCTTTAGGAACATCATATTTTCTAGCATGACAGTTCTTAATAACATGACCTTTTTCCATACAGTAGTTGCATGAAATGAATGGCATATCACTTGGCATACTTTTTGAAAAGAAGGATTGTAACCAAGTTCAGCTTTGCCAAACACACAATTTTGAGAACCAAGAACAACCTCTAAGTTTTCTTCCCCTCTTATGAGCCTTGCACAGGTCTTTATAAGGTATTTCACTTGATTTTTCAAAACTGTGCAATTTTCATAGGGTTTTTCAACTGATTGATTTCTAAAATAGTCTGTTGAATTACTGTAAATCATTTCTAAATGTTCAAAATCAATTGTTTCTTTTTCTAGTTGACTAACTTTGTTTTCCAGCCAGTTGTTTCAGCCTTTCAATTGATTGTTTAATGCAGAAATCTTGTTTGCTTCATTAATTCAAAATCATGCAACAATTGATTATAGTCATTTATGTCTAGAGAACTTACTTGGCTTAAGAAAGATGACTTATAACCAGCCATGAGGCACAAGTTGGCTTCTTCACTCTCATCTTGTGAGGAGCTACTTGTTGATAAATCATCATTGTCCACCCATGCAATGTATGCATGTTTCTGTTAGTTTTGAAATGGTTGAAATGCCAAGAAGGGGGGTGAAATTGGCTAATTAAAATTTTAGGCTATCTTTGAAAGCTAAAAACCACCTTTAATTGGATCAATTAGATCACCAAGTTGAGATGCAAAAGGTGTTGGACAGTATACTTTCAGTTAATCAAAAATAGAGTTCGCAAATTGATTTTACTAAACAGGTTTTGTTCTAGTATAATCAACCAATTGGAATAGAAAAATAGTTGACTGAAATACTGGGAAAAATGCATAAATGCATATTTGAGTTTTAAACCAGGAATAGTGTACAAGAATGATCAAGACAGTTTCTAAATGAATATGCAAACTTGCTCGATGTTGCAGATGTCATGAAAATGTACAAGATCATGAAAAAGATTATTAGAACACATGAGTATGCAAGAGAGAAAGGTTAGAGAAGAGATGAGATCACAAGATGTTATACTAGTTCACTCAAACCTGAGCTACATCCAGTTTGTCAAGACAACCTGAGCTTGACTTTGCACTATTTCAAAAGACATACAAAGTATTCATCCTTACACTTTCAAAATATGAAAAAACCACACAAAAGACTCTTGAATCACACAAGAGTCACACCAGCACAACAAGAACCCTCTAGCAGATCTGGAAAACGACCACACACACACACAAAGTTTGAGAAAGATCAAACCTGAGTGGTAGCACAACCCAGCCTACCACAAACCATTTTCTCCAAACTTCAAACCAAGCCAAAAGCTCCAAGATTTGATCCAATATCAATCTTCAACTGCTACAAACTATATGATCACGAAGAAGAGAGTTTCCACAAGTTTCCAAAACAATTTCGCGCTAAAAAATTATCAACATACCTCTTTTTCAAAAATCACAGCTTTTATAGTCAAACTGTTACGAAATTAAACAGGTTGATTTCCAAATCAATCGGTTGATTTTACTTGACTTAAGTAAAATCAGTCGATCAAAAAATAAATCAACTGATTGAATTTTTTACAATTTAAGACTATTGCAGCCAACATTTTAACCTATTGAAAAACCATTCAACAGACTAAAAGAGACATTTTAACATGTTGAAAAACCATTCAATAGATTAAAAGCATAACAAAGACCAAATTACATCTAATTAATGCTACAAAGTCTACAATATGAATTACAAACACCAAATACACTTTCTTAATGATGTAATCATGTGGATAACACACATTTCAGCCTTGATCAACATGGATATCATCAAATCTCCTTTCCTTCATCAATGTAGGCTTCATTCCAATAGTAATGGCTTCAAGATAGTTTAAAAAAGGCTTCATTAAATCTTCATCAAATCTTCAAGAAGCACACCAGCTTGGCTTCACATGTCAACAATGTATATCTCCATCCCCATCCCCAGTTGAAAACTTCGGGTATTACCATACCCATACCAATACCCAGTCAATGCAAGAATTTTCTGTCAAAATGGGGACGAGTTCGGGTGATACCCACGAGTACGGGTTTATTAGTCATCTCTAGATACAGACTTTAAAAATTATTTAGAAATATTTAGATTTTAAAAAATATTTTTCAATTTTAGAAATTAATTATTATTTTAGAATTAGGAATCAAGATTGAGATATTGTAAATATTTTATATTGTATTGTTATATGTATATATATATATATATATATATATATATATATATATATATATATATATATATATATATATATATATATATATATATATGTGTGTGTGTGTGTGTGTGTGTGTGTATATATATAAAGTATATAAATAATATAAAATAACAAGTTCTTCCATATAAATATCTGTTATATCTATCATATATATCTCATACTTTCATAACCCCTCAAAATTCCCAACACCCATAATATTTCATACTGTAATTATATGACCCCTAATATTCTATTATAATTATATGACTCTTAAAATTATGTAAGTGAGAATCTTAGTTAAATCCGCATCAAACTTCCATCAATATTTTAGAATAAAGTCACACAATTAATGATCCAAGAATTTTTCCTTTCCAAATGCGAATTTAGACGAATGCAAATCTAAATGAGTGCGAACTTAAGTAAATGTTTTTTGATAGTTATATTTAACACTAATTTAAAAAAAAATGATTAATGATGACAACAACTTGTTTCAACCAAACAAATACAATAATTTATAATATCTTCTTTAAAATTATTTAAATTTAAATGTGTCTAAAATGATTTTTTTTAACTAGTTCCTATTATAAAATTTAATATAAATAATTTATAATATAATTCCCTAATCATGAAAACATATTTTTTAAAGTGGTAAACATGTTTATAGGATATAAACTCAAATCAATCCATTTATATTTTTTATATAACAATTCATCTAACATAATCAAATTAATTAATTAAATATAATAATTTAACATCTTCTATACAAAAAATATATATATTGTTCTTGTATGAAACTGAGTTGTCTTGCAAGATATGGTATGTCCTTGCTCTTTTGTGTCAGATGTTTCTTACACTTTAGTCTAAGATGTTCCGTACTCCCTGGTTGAACCGATGGGAGTGAGTACCAAAATGCACTTCGACACTAAGTCGATAGCGGTTAAATATATGATAATTTTAGTAATAATAGATTTCCCTAAATACCCTTTACATATGAATTCATCACCTTTATATATTTGACCTCTATTAATTATGTTGTATCCACTTTAGGAAAATTTTTCATAAATGCTAATAAATGCTTCATCGTAATTGTTGTAACAGCATACAAGTTGACTATTATGTTATCATAGTTTTGACATGATATAACCAAGCTTGGTCGAGATGACCTCGACCTCATATATTGAGCTTGGTCGAGATGACCTCAGCAACATATAGTACATTAGTCTCCCAATCTCGTCTTTTTTGTATTTTAAATCAAAATTGTAAAAATGAGTCGATTGACTCTTTTTTTTTTGTAAAATAGGGTGAAGTCGTCACTAGTGTGGACGACATTACAAGTAAAGTCATCCTGCATCATGCTAGTTTCTTTTCTTTCTTTTTTTGAAAAAGCAAAGTCATAAGGAGTCAGGCCGGTTTCAGTGTATGGAAAAAGTGAAGTCGTTAGGACTCATGATGACTTCACTTCAGCTTTTATTTTTTTTAAATAATTTTTTTAAACATAATTAATTTTGTTGTTTAATTTGAGTTTATTGGAAGAATAAATAGTATAAATATAAAAATATTATTGAAATAAAAGTAAACATTAATATATTTTAACATTGATTAAAAATTAAAATACAACAATTAAGTTTGTGGAAATTAATAACACATTCATATGTGGCCTCTAGTGCCACATGGAGGTCGTCTTTTAGGTCTGGTTGGTCGTTTTAGTGGTTATTATTGGTGTGGTTCATCATCATCATCATCTTCATCTTGATGACTTTGAGGAAATTAGGGATGGTGAACCGAAGTTTGGGGGGTTTGAAAAGGCATTGACGGAGGATAGAATGACATTGATGATGAAGATCCTGGATAATGGGCAGACTGAGATGCCAAACATATGAGGTGGAAAGAATGCATATGAGGAAGGGACGTGTTGGAATGAGGTGTTTGATGGGTTACCATGTTGAGGGTGTGAATGTCCAAATATTTCACCGTGACCCATAGACGACTCTCCAAAAAATTGGTGGGGATGATGTATAAAATTTGAAGAAGACCCAACATGGCCAGTGTAGGGTTGCGAAACAGGCTAGGGAGATTCTTGTGACATATCATATTGTAACATAAATAGAAGGGTTATTGTCATGAATAAAACGCATGATAAAAAAATGTATAATATTGAAGTTAAACTAACATCATCGTCGGAAGATTCTGTAGATGGAGATACCTTGAATAAAACGCATGTAGGGTGTTTCATCACGCAAATGGCCGTTTCCGGTGAATGGTGTACCTTGAATGACCCGATTTTTTCGGTCATTACAAATTGCAATCCATTGGTGATGATGTGCTGCCTAATCTTTGTCATTTCTCCCCCTCAAGTCGTCCTTGTGAACTTGATCCAAGTTAACCGGGTCAAATGGGATGTTTTGTCTTAAACTAAATGGATGCATGACCCAATCCGCCTGATGGATTTCGATTGTCGTGAAATTATAGGGATTGTTGCTATGGCGACTAGGGGGATGTCAATGACAATCAACCGACTGATTTTGTTTTGCATGTAAGGCCTCCACAAGAACCGAAACAAAATTGTAAATGTTAGATTAAAATGTTTAAAAAAATCTTTCAATTACCTTAATTATTACCTGTCTTGTATGTAGTTGATCAAATCTCAAATGAAATTCACTACCTAAAATGGAACTAGGGTTTGTCTAATGTCGTAGCCTCATCCACCTAAAAATAGTAGCAATTAGAAGTTAGGTAAATTACAAGGCAACAAGAACAATAAATAATTAAATTAAAAGTCAGCTTTTACCTTCTTACAAGGGGGAAACCATCCCCTTCGACCACCTCCTCATCACTTAAAGTCTCAAGTTGTGGAGCTATAGATGTAATTCTCTCACAAGCCCAACATTGTAACAAAATCATGTATCCACCAATGTTCTTGGAAAGTATTATTTAACCAAGAAACTCTAATTGAGTTTTCTCTTATGGACGTTAGTGGTGGAATGACCCCTAGATGTTGATTGAAGGTCAAGAATATATCTTCCACCGTGGTGGGAGCGGTGACTACATTTCCATCTATCGATAGGCCAAGGAAGACGGCCACATCCTCTAACGTCACAGTTGTCTCTACATGTGGGAAGTGGATGTGTCAACGTTTTGGACAAAGCAAAGTCACTATAAATGCACATGGTTTTCAATTGGAAGTCGTCATACATGCATACGGTTTCTAATTGGAAGCCGTTATGACCTAAGTCCATTTCTGGTGGAAGTCGTCACCACTGTAGCTGGTTTCCATTAAATGCCAAATTAAAGTCGTCCCTTTTTTTCTTGGCCCGGGAAAGCGCTGGCAACAACAGAAAGGAAAGGGTCCATGACACATACTAGTTTCATTTTTAAATGCCAATTAAAGTCGTCCTGAGACATAATGGTTTCCTTTAAATGCATAGCAAAGTCATCCTGACATGCACCGATTTCTATTTAATATGCATTAAAATTGTTCTGGTTGTCAATAGTTTCCATTAAACCTTATGCACTGACGTCATTGGCTTTTATTACATTTTTTGTGGATGTATTAAAAGTGAAAGTTGTCGGATTCCATTAAATATGCATTGATATCGTTGTGGTGTTCAACAGTTTTCATTAAAGTTGTTGCATGCAGGATTTTAATGAATATTGCATACACCTATTTCAACTACGTGAGAGTTATTAGGGGAGACTGCATGCGCACCTAGTTTAGTTGCACAAGATTGTGATTATAAACAACCAAAATTTGAATTAGTTATCTCTTGTTCATATCTGCATACAATGGTTGATCCCTTAAGTCAATATCCTTATATTCTTTCTTATTTTAGTGAAGATGAGATGGATACCACAGGTGAAGTAGATCAAAATAATTTTTAATACTCTCAATGGGATCAACCTCAGAAATATTCACAACCCAGTTCATGGGCACAAGTGCCCAACCAATACACATTCCCTATAACGGCTTGGGGGTCATCAAGTCACATCGGCTCATCAAGTCACACCTCATTTCAAACTTCAATTACAGGGAGTGAACAACAAATAAGTATCAGCATGTCTTTTGACACAAAGGAGCCCACAATGTCATATATCGAACAATACCATATCGATAATGGTTATAAATTTGTGGTTGTTGAGAGCAAATATGATAAATATATATATATATATATATATATATATATATATATATATATATATATATATATATATATATGTCGATGTGTCGACTACAAAAAAGGTTGCCCATGGCATTTATGGGCTGCTTATAGCAAGCGTAGTTTCAAGAGGGAAATAAAGAAGATTGACGGTTCACACACGTGTTTTTCAACCATGCAACCTACGGATCATGTCAATATTGATTCCAACCAAATTGGTTCTATTATGTTGAACTTTGTAAAGGAAACTCCTTCCATACCTATCAAAAGTTTGATAGCTGAAATAAAAAATCGTTTCAGATATTCAGTTTCATATGACAAAGCTTGGAATGGTAAGCAAAAAGCGCTTGTTAAGGAGTTTGGATATTGGGAATACTCTTACAATGAACTTCCCAGGTGGTATCAAGTTGTACAAGAAAGTAACCCTAGCATAATAATTCAATGTACTACACCTCTCGTAGTTGTAAATGGTCAACCTGGCCCTTCTTGCTATATTATGGAATAAGTATTTTGGTCTTTTGGACCATGCATCCAAGGGTTTAATTATTGCAAGCTCGTTGTCCAAGTAGATGGGACATTTCTCATAGGAAGATATCAAGGGACATTGCTAAAAACACTCGCTCAAGATGGGTCACGTAATATATTCCCTTTGGCCTTTGCGATAGTGGAAGGAGAAACAAAGGAGACCTTAATCTGGTTTTTTCAACTCTTAAGGGAGTACGTCATACTACAATCAAACCTCTGCTTGATAACAGACACGGGGAAAAGCATATTGGTAGCCCTACAATCTAAAGAAGTAGAATGGGAAGTAGATGGGCTACAATTAGTATACTACATACGACATATTGCTTCAAACTTCAACAAAAAGTTCAAGAATCATGAGTTGAAAAGTCGATTAGTGAACATGGGTAATAAAAATATTGTTTCATTCACCATACTATCTCTTCATTGAAAATGGTATTCAAAATTAAATTAACTAATATAATTTCCTTTTGACAGCTTATAAGGTCAAACAACCCATATTGGATGCAAACTTGGCGGCATTAAGATCCCATTCACCCGAAGTGGCATCTTGGATTGATAAGATACCACTACAAAAGTGGAGTCAGGCCTACGACATGAGTAGTAGATTCAGACACATAACAACAAACTTGGCAGAGCGTATGAATTATGTTTTAAAAAGAGCTCATTCATTACCAATTTGTGCTCTAATTAAGGCAACATTTGAAAGGACTACAACATGGTTTGTTGAGCGACGAGTTAAGGCAGACTCGATGTTACAAGCATGCCACCAGTATCCCAAGGAAATAAATGCTATTATTAGAAAAAATCAACAAGCGGGAATGTGTCAAGTGTGCCAATACTCAAGAGAAAATAATGAATTTCAAGTTCAAGAGATGTTTTCTCCACATGATCACTGCCTACCCATGCCTTTTACAATTAAATTAAATGATTGGTGGTGTGATTGTGGTAATTTCCAAGCTCTTCGACTACCTTGTCATCACGTAATAGTTGTCTGCTCTTTCTCCCATATAGACCTAACCACATACATCCATCCATTTTATAGCCTCTACAACATCAATAAAGCATATGAATTATTGTTTCATTGAATTCAGAATAAAGATTATTGGTCCACAAACATCAGACCAAATTTCATTCTAGACCCAAACATGCGCCGTAGGATACCGAGAAGACCACCAACTATTAGAATCCACAATGAAATGGATCAACCAAATCCTAATAAACGAAGTAAATGTTCATATTGTAGAAATGAAGGACATCCTAGGGGCAATTGTCCCTATCATCAGTAGTTTGTTTCTTTATCCAATTCTCTAATGTATTTTATTATGTAATTTTTTATTATCTAATGTATTTTATTATGTTAATTTATTTTACCAATCAATTAAAATTACAAAAAAAAATCTCTAAAGAGAAAAAAATTTAAAAAAAAATTAAACTGGAACGTTTAAAAAAAACTAAAATGAAATCGTCATGAGTTCTAACAACTTCACTTTTTCCATGCACTAAAACCGGCTGACTCCTAACGACTTTGCTTTTTCAAAAAAGAAATAGAAATCGGCATGATACAGGACAACTTCACTTGTAATGTTGTCCAGAGTCCTGACGACATTACTCTATTTTACAAAAAAAAAAAGAGTCAATCAACCCATTTTTACAATTTTGACTTCAAAATGACCCTGAAATACAAAAATGCTCTCAATCTCGCTCTGAACGAAGTGTAACTAGAGTCTTGAGTCGATATAATCGTGATTTTGATATGATGGGTACCTTCTTTAAAATAATCAATCCCCTAAGAGCTATTAGGGTTTACTTTTGACAAGGGTAACTAATAGACATGACTTGGCAGTGCTTAAAAAATGAAGAGTCACACCATTACATCCGCTAGATTAAAGAGATATAATTGTTGATAAGCCTTAATGTAACTGCCTGTTATCATATCTTTATGCTTATAAATAGAGGAGTGGAGACAAAAAGGCCCTCACTTGTCTAATACCTGAGAGTACCCAGCCGAGTTGATGACGTATTTACTCAAGTATGTTGCCCTCTTCTTCTACCTCTTGTAATTCCTTTGATAAGTTTGATGATTCTAGGGGTGCCCAGGGATCGAGTTCATTCTCCTCAAGGAGTAATGCTAGTATACATACTGGTAAGAGGGGTGAAATGTCAGTCTTACTACTAGGTAGACCCTAGGGGTGAAAGCCTATTTATCTAGCTTTAGATGGTCTTCATTTATAACCGTCCTAGCTAAAAGTGTAGAAATGATGGTTGAAATCATAGATGATGATATTATAAGCATAAAACGGGTTAGCACGTTTACCATGGCCAAAAGGGTTACTTCCATGAATTCTTTTATATGTATTCAACCTTAATTACAAAACTACATGTTTGTCTTTCGTTTAATTAGTTCACCATGGGAGTACTTAGAGTATTGAATGTCACCCCTACACATTTATAAGAGTTGTCCTACAAGATATAGTATCTTTACTCATTTGTCCAAATGTTCCCTACTCTTCTGTTAGAGATATTTTCTACTGTTTGGTTGAACTGATCTAAGGGTGAGTACTACAACCACTCCAATACTCAAATCAATTGTGATGAAGTATACATAAAATTTGACATAATATCAAAATGTTTAGTCGAAATAACCTCGATCTCATATTCTAAATTTGGTTGAAATTACCTCAATAATATATATCAATAAATATATATATATATATATATATATATAATTATTTAATATTAATTAAAAAACATCTTTTTAAAATATTTGAATCAGTTAGTTTAAGAACACAAGTGAAAATGATCTCTTTTTTATTTATAATTATTTTAATTTAATTAATAAACTATTTATATTTTATCTCATTTAAATCACTCTCACACTTAAATAAATTTAACTCAAAATAAAATAAATAAAATATTAAATAGATTTTTTTTTGTCAGAAACATAATAACACAATAAAATGCAAAAGCGAATGTACTATCACATATATATTTTGGCTAATTCAAATAATACACATTTTTTGCATTATACTCCATTTCCTAAATTCTTAACCCAAATGTTTTGTTAATGGAAGCATCTAAACAAAAGGAAGTAATTTTTGTTGGTTTTTTTAGTACGTCAAAGTCTCACATAAAAAATATAAAAAAAAAAATACAATATTGAAAATCATCGGTAAATCCAGTAAGGTGTTTTTTTTCTCCATACGAGAAATTTGGATATATGCGAATTTCTTCCTTCATCTTCAATTTTTTTTCATCTTTAAAAAATTTTCAAATTTCAAAAATACTCTTTAAACATTTGATATAATAACGCAACACAATTATTTTAAAATGTCGACTTATAATAAAAATCTTCTAATATTGATATTCATATAAAGAATTTGAACTTCTAAATATAAAAAAAAAATAAATTTATATATATATATATATATATATATATATATATATATATATATATATATATATATATATATATATATATATATTGGTTTTTTTAAATATGAAGTTTATTTTTTTAATTTTTTTTACTTTCATTTATTTTTTAACACATTATATTAAAAGAAATTAAATTAAAAAATTATAAATAAATATAATTAAAGATAAAAAAGTAAAGAAAAAATAATTAAAATTAAAACAAATAAATTTAAATAAAATTAAAAAAAGTTCAAATAAAATAGAAAAAAATATTTTAATTATATAAATAAAATAATTGCATACATATTTATAAAAAAAATAAAATTAAAAAAAATAATTAAACTTCAAATTAAAAAATATATATATATATATATATATATATATATATTCATTTTTTTAATTTAAAGTTTTATTTTAGTTTCATTTATTTTCTAGTATTATAACTTTTTTTAATATTTTATTTTATTTTTAAAATATATATTAAAGATAAATAGTAAATGAAGTTTTAAAATATATTTAATTTAAAATTTAATTATTCTTTTAATTTAATTTACTTTTAACTTGATTTCTTTTTAAAGTATATACAATTAATATATATATATATATATATATATATATATATATATATATATATATTATTCTTATTCTATTTCAATTTTTATAATTTTACTTAAAGTTTAGTTTTAGTTATTTGTTGTTTCATTTATTTTTTATGTTTTAATATATATTATAAAAATAAATTAACATATCAAAATCTAAGTTAAAATATTAAAAAAGAAATAAAACGAAAAATTAATAGACTTTAAATTAAAAAAATGAAATAATATATATATATATTTGGAAGTCGTCTTTCGGTATACCGAAAGTTTAAATTTTTCATCAAATGTCAACATTCGGAAGCATTTTTATTGGAAGTCGACATTCAAAAATAAATTTGAGATGCGATCCGCATAACTTTTCTTAAATAATTAAAGGGTATTTTTGGGTTTTAAAATATTATAAGAGGTGCTAAAGAAATCTTGGAGGTGGAGAAAGAAATTCTCCAATTTTTATTAATACAAAGATTTGAATTTACTTTTTTATGTTTCCACGTGAATTAATTAGTTTCCCTTATTCTCCATAAATATTTATACATTAATTTAATTATCATTTATTTATTTTATGGATTAATTTGTTTGTCATGATTTAAGTCCAATAGATGAGGCACCACTAGGGACTCTCACTAGGAGGGTCCATGGGATTACGTCCATTAGGTGAGGCACCACCATGAGCTATCGCTACAAGAGTCATGGAATTACGTCCTACTCAGACTTTGTACATGTTTCACCAACCAATCAGAAAGTTCCCATCAATACTAATATCATGTTGATATGTATTTGTATATAAACAACCAATCATACAACTTATAGTTCCCAATTCATACACAATAAAGCAATATCTTATTTTCATCTCAACCTCATACAGTAATCATGGCATCATCCCTCAAACCTTTTCTAATAAAGCATTTAGGTCAAGCAAACAAGCAACCACATCAGTGAACCATTCAAACAATAGTACCAAAACCTGCCCCAGTCTCGCTCAGGCCAGAAGATCTCACTCAAGCGAGCCCCTTTCTCGCCTAAACGAGGGCTCGAGTAGGGGAATAATGGATTCTGCGATTTCTCGCTCAGGCGAGACCTCCTCGCCTGAGCGAGACCACTCCTCGCTCAAAATGAAAACTCGTGAGCTAAGCAATAGTTCGAGCAGCAGATCCTAGGCGAGCCTCTGTTAATCTCGCCTAGGCGAGACACGCTTGCTTGGGCGAGAAAACCAATGCTCACCACTGTTCACTCGTGCAAAAATGCAGGAACAACACCAAATCACTTTTAACCAATACCAAGCAATCAAACCATTAGCATACCTCCAGCATATGACTTAAACTCAGAAAACATACGAAAAACATAAATAACCTTAAACCCTAACTTTCCTTACCTGGAAATAGCTAGAAAAAGGGACTCTGACACCCAACAATTGAGCAAAGTAGCTCTAAGAGCAAATTCAAGAGCTGAAAACAATAAAACAGTTTTAAAACGAGCTCACCCTAACAAAACCCTAGTTGGAAAATCGTGGAAGAGTAGACTGAATGGAAGAGTACAAATTGAAAATGACTTACGTGGAGTAAGATGACGAGTTTGAGCTAACTTGACGAGAACCCAGGACTAAACCCTAGCAGAGCCTTCTGCAAGGAGAAAAGAGTGTTTGAGAAAAGAAAAGTTTGCAAGTGAGTGCAAAATGGGGAATCCTGGCTCCTTTATGGGTCTTAGCACCCAATGAATAAACCTTTAGGCCCATCTGCTTAGGATAAACCACAGAAAAATAAACAGGTCTTACATTATCCATCTATATATTGGAGAGGATTATTTTTTAGTATTCATATTTATTTTATAATTGTGTGTTTTTAAGAATAATCCCTATTTTAAAATTTGTTAAATGAAACTGCTCTTAATTTTTTTTCTTCTTTTATTTCTTCATTCGTATTTGTAAAGTTATATTTAACTTGAATCAAAATTTACTTTACATATAAATATTTAAAAAATACGGATAATATTTATATTTCCGATTGTACCATAAAATATCAATAATAATTTTATTATTATAAAAAAACATGAATTTTCGTGTGAATATAATTATATGGATTATTTTATTAATTTTAGTGATAATATCCCTAGCTTTGATTAGAAATTTAAAGAAGAAAAGTGAGGTCTAATCATACATAATAATGTTAATTGAAAGTAATAATTTTAAGACTTGGTGAAGAATTAAATCTAAATTAAGAGAAATCTAAAATTTAATTTGACGCATCCTTTGACAAAAGGAGCAAGGGATTATAAAAGAAAGAAGCAACCCATGAGTTTGGTTTTTCCCTTTAAGAGGTTATTTTCTCCCAAAACCCTCTCTAGTGTCTACCTCGGACTTCAAATGGCAAGGGACAGTTGCCTCACTCGTGTCGTAGCTGGCGCCGCTATGGGTGGTGCTGTGGGCGGCGCTGTCGGTCAGTCTCATATATCCCTTTTCTTCACCTTGTACTGTTACTGTTACCTTAGGCTTTATTTATGTTCCATTTCGATGGTATTTCTCAAAACTTATTATATATAGTGTTATATGTGTTAGCTTTACCTGTTTCTTATTGTGTAGGCCCGGTCTTTTAACTCTTTTTGGTTTGTTTTAGATTTGCTTTGAAATAAAATGAAGTTTGATGGTTTACTTGTGTATTTTGTTAGAGAATTGTTCTTTCTCTGAGTGTATGTTTAGTTTGTATTTTATTAGAGAATGGTTCTTTCTATTAGTGTATGTTTAGTTTGGACAAGTGTTCTTAAAGCTTCAGGTGCTGTGTCCTTGGCGCCGATGATGTTGTGTTGGAGTGGAATTGAAGAGTTTTCTTGGTTTTCAGAAAATGTTAGAAAATATTTCGGCAATGGGTTGAGAAAACTTTTTTATTTTTGTTACGAGAATGTTTTCTTGTTTTTTTTTTTTTAATTTATTTATCATAGTGGTTTTTGTGCAAACTTTTGAAAAAGGAGAGATGAAATGAATTTTCTGTAACCAAATGGTTCTGTTTTCCAAGATTTGTACATAGTTTTTTGTAATTGTCAGCATGTTTGTGTCCCCTGGTTTCTGCATTGTTGAACGCATTTGATGTGATTTTATGAGTATCAATGCTTATTTATGCCTATCCTAACACACTGTTTTTGTGAAGGACGAAACAGAAATAGAATATGATTTCTTAAAACTAAAGAGACCATTATTCATAAATATTTTATATAATGTATGGACTATGGTGTATAAACTTGTCTGACCAACAGATTTGATTTTCACTTGCTCTTCATTTTCAGTATGAACTAATTATTCTTCAGTAAAAAAAAATTTTATTTTAAACCAAGAATTTTAGTCGTTTAGTGTTAGGGATATCTTTTGGAACTAGCTGATACCAGGTTTGAGTTTCACCACTCACTTTTTCTTAAATTTTGCCTACCTTTACCCTCTCCGCACCAGTTTATGCGCCTTTGTGATTGAATATATAAATTTGATATTGGTTGGTCGGATATTTTAGCTCTCTTTCTGTTTTTTGGGATGTATTTTATTGTAGTGGTTCTAGAGATATTTTATATTCCTGGACCTTGGGGATTTTAAAGTAGAACATTACTCTGTTTTTTTTTTTTTTCACAAAAAGGTTGTTACAAGAAGGCATTTGTTGTTGGGAATAGTCCAAGTGTGAGTCAAAAAGTCCCACATTGGATAGAATAAATAAAGTTAAACACTATATAAAAATAAAGACCCATAACAACATTGCCTTAAGGTTTTGGTGTAAAAGTGGTGTCTAAGGTCTTATATGTGTAAGACTAATGTTATATAACCATATAGAACCACAATTTCTTAATGACCATGCCTATAACTATAACCCATATATATATAAAAAAAATATATAACCCAACATTTGTATGGAAGTCTCTCAACTCCAGACAAACAGAATTTTGAAGTCTTGAAATTTTGCCTAGAAGAGAGGGAAGGGATCTGGGTGCATCGTTCCATATTGTCAGCCAAGTGGTTGTGTAACTGCTGGAATTTTATAGTCAAATGCATTTATAGAGTAAGATCATCTTGGTTGTCCAATAGATTCAATTTACTCAACATGGAAAAGTTGTACAACACCGTTGTCTAATCTTTTAGCTTTATTGCAGGTGCTGTGTATGGAACATATGAGGCTATTAGGTATAAGGTATGCTTTGTGGTCTCGTCCTGAACTTCAAGAATAATATTATTTGCAACTTTAGTTTGGCTTTCCTTTTATTACAATAGATTTTTCATACTCTTCCTCGTGCCTTTTGTTATATGAAAGACATTTTTAAATTTTTTTTGTATGATATACAAACAAAATGCCTTATGTTATATGAAAAACATTTTTAAATTTTATATGAAAAACGCTTTTTATGTTTTTTTGTTAGCTGAGACTACACAAGAACAAATGCTTATAGTAAAACCTAACGTATAGTAAATTTCTAAACACACCCTGTGTAAAAATTACACTGTCAACCAATCAGAAGTCATCAGTAATATGACTTTCAAGGTAGTTATTGTAAAAGTAAACAAACTCATCATAAATAGTTGTTTATGGTTGGAAAATAGTGTAAAAATCCTTTACAAACAGGTCTTATAACCTTGTAATAATTTTATTAAAATATAGATGTAAAGTGTGTGTAACACGTAATTCAGAAATTCTCCATGTTATTAAAGTTTAGGCTGAGATCCTCCCAATAGCTGGCCTATTTTTCCCCAACATAACGGTGTATTTCCCAGCTGTTTATCAACCCGCCTCAAACTTTCCAGCAATGCACACACACTGCTGCTGGCAACAAACTCGGTAAAAAAAACTGAAGAGAAGTATACCGGTTGTCAAAACTTACATCTTGAATCCTTTGTGCTGATATTTATACACAGTATCATAAAAGTAAAAATGAGTTCCTCTATGATACAAAGCAGCATTCCTATCTATTAGTGCATTGATTTGTATGCAGGTGCCTGGACTAATGAAAATTAGGCATATTGGACAAACTACACTTGGAAGTGCTGCTATTTTTGGTCTTTTCTTGGGTGCTGGAAGCTTGATACATTGTGGAAAATCATATTGAGGATAAAGATTTGACCTTTCCCCTACATACATTTCTTTGGTTGCTGCCCTTATAAAGTATGAGTAGACCAGGGATTTCCTGTTTTTTTGTTACTAGTAGTATTATTTTCTGGATCATGGAAAAGGTTTCATGGCACTACTCCTATGAAAATTCCCATTTGTTTATCTCTGAGCTGTACTGTTGAAATTTCTTTACTAGGGCTCTCCTACTTTTGATTCCTCACTTTCATCTGAGACGGTGAATTGCTCTTGCAATAAAAAAGGAGTGAAGATGTGTGGGTTGATGGTGTTGTGTTCATCTTACTTAATGTCTTTAAGCTCTCATGTCCTTCCACAAATACTCACTCAACAGTAATTCTAGACTTGTTATTGAGATGCTCATTGGGTCGATCCCACTATTTCTGGCCAGAAATTGGTATATAATAGTAACTAGTGCCAGATAAATTATTGGTTAAGTATGAAGTATGTCCAAATTCATTTAAAAGATGGGATTTGGAGAAGTTGGTGCCGGAGAAATAGAAAAAAAAAAAGTTGAATTCATTTAATCTATTTTGTGAAATTCACTTTTTAAAGTTATACTTTAATTGATTGACAACTTATTTATATCTACAATGTATCAAAATTAAACTCAAACGTAAGTATATTTCTTAGTTTATTTCTTGCTTAAATACTGAATGAACTACAATTTTAAGTAAATGAATCAACCTGCCAGGAAGTTGTATACACTTCTCTCACTAATTTATGGAAAATCAATTCTATCATGAGACTAGTTTTCATGAAGATATTAAAAAAAAAAAACTTGATTGGATAATTTAAACACTACAGTTCAAATAATTTAAAAACGTGTATATGCCATTGGGTACTGTATTACAGAGAACAATGTTTTATTTTTTAGAAGAAAAGGAAAGGGTCTTTTTTTAAAAATGATTACACAATTCATTGAGCAGAAGATCACGGATGCCAAAGTTTCAAATTTGTAAGTCACTTTCTCATTAAAACAAAATTACCACAGATAATTTATTTTGTATTAATTAATCAGTATATTGTACATAACAAACTTTTCTGAATAAGATCTAATTAATGATTCTCGAATGAAGACTAACAGAAAATGAATTCAAATGCATTGCTACGGTATAAGAAGGTAGAAATAGATGACACCGGCGCAATTGCTTTCTTCAAAAGGAAAGTCCTATAAGTCGTCATTTCAGAATAATACATAATCAATGAATAATTTGTTCTTTCAGAATCCCCAGGATCACAAACATGAGTCGATCAACTAGATGAGCATCACAACAGAATTGAATCCCAAACAAATCCAATTCAAAGTAAAGATCTTGAGTCTGACATTAGAAGTACTAGATTTGGTGTGGAGTTTATAAAACCTTCTGTTCTGCTCTACAACATCAATGACTACTTTTTTGTGGTAAGGTATCCTCAAATGTACTTGATCTTACTTATGGTGAGAGCCTTTGGCTTTTTCGTTTAATCATCAGGTGTAAGACATAAAAAACAATGGCTAGTGGAGGAATGGACACCCAAAAGTCTAATGCTTTGGCTAATCTAGTCACAAGTAAGGAAAACAAAGGAAAAAAGGGACCTATGCAATGACTGAATTATTCACCTAAGATATAAAGCAAGAACTTTCAGCAGATTGAAATCTGTCTTTTGGATGGTTATACTTGGGAAAAAGTAAAGTTGATAACCCAAATGTTCATTGAAACCATAACCTTTTGTCACCTAAACGTTTATGGCCTTCCTACCACAATGAATCTTACTAAATTAAGTTCTTTTTAACTTATTTCAGTAAGCTTCAAAGTCAAGCTAATGATATAAGCTCTGGTGTGAAAAACTTCTACTGAAAAAGTGTTTACCCAAACTTGACACAGGTGTGTAATTAGTAAGGTAGTAGTATAACACTTTCCCACTGAAATAGAAATACTGATTGTTTTTCGTCACCAATAGTCCCTGCAGGAACATTGCCCTTCCTTAAAGCAATGAAACCTGTGAGTATCTCTAACAGTGATTTCCCTGCCAGTGATGGCTGAAATATGTTTGATGGCATTGTGGCAATCACCACAAATTCTTAGGTTCTTCACAATCAATATAGGCACTCCTTCTTCAGTGGAGATTAGGCCAAATGCAACTGCCAGCTTCTCACTGTGATTCAATAACCTTCTTTCTCTCTCATTTCTCTCTATCTCTTCAGCATTCACCAATGCCCATCTTATATCAGGTACGTACCCTGCTTGCTTCATTTTCCTTAACAATTCCTCCATGTACAAATGAATCTCTTTTATCATTGGATGTGAAGTGTCTTCGGCCACAAAGACATGAACCTTCTTATCTATCTCTATCCAACTACAACCTGGTTTCTTCTTCACTCCTCTCCCCCGCATCATCCTTTTAATGTTTGCAGCCTCTTCCCATCTGGAGGCACTTGCATACATATTTGAAAGCATTACATATGGAGCAGCATTATAAGGTTCCAGCCGGAGGAACTCATTGGCTGCTTTCACTGCTAGCTCCACATTTCCATGCTTCCTACACGCACCAAGCAAAGAAGCCCATTCAATAGAACCAGGGTTAAATGGCATTGTTTCAATAATCCTCTCAGCCTCCCTGAGCTTGCCTGCTCGACCCAAAAGATCTATCATGCAGGAAAAATGTTCTGCTTCTGGTTCAATCCCAAATTTTTCTTTCATCATATTGAAATATTTCTGACCCTCTTCAACTTTTCCTGTGTGTGCACACGCAGAAAGAACAGATATGAAGGTTATGCTGTTTGGTGCAATGTCTTTCTGCAGCATCAGTTCAAAAAGCCTAAGCGACTCAGCTTCAACACCATGCTGTGCATAGCCAGCAATCATCGAGTTTAAAGACACCGTGTTATGCTGTGTCATTGTATCAAACACCTTTCTTGCATCCTGAACATTCCCACATCTAGAATACATAGCTACAAGAGCATTATCCACTGAAATGCGATTATAAGAAATGTCAGATTTGATAGCCAATGCATGAACCTGTTTTCCCACAGAAGGGGATGACAAATTAGAACAAGCACTGGTCACACACACAAAACTACAATCATCCGGACGAAAACCTTTCCGCTGCATCTCCTGGAAACACCACAGGCCATCTTCAGACAAGTCCTCATACTGAGAAAACCCAGAGATCATCGTGTTCCAAAGAACCAAATCAGGTGCACAAATCTCCTCAAACACCTTCCTACATTCCACCATGCCACCAGCACACTTAGAATACAAATCAATCAACCCACTCCCAACATGTGAATTCCCATGGAACCCACTCTTAACCATCATTCCGTGAAACTGCATGCCCCCAACCAAATCCTTTACACAAGTAAATGCATTCAAAACACTTGCCATGGTAAACATATCAACCTTCAAACCCTTCCTAACCATCTCAATAAACAATCCCACCGCCTCCAATCCCTCCCGGTGCTGCCCACATGCCACAATCATTGCATTCCACGAAACCTCATCCCTGACCCCACCCTCCCCCATCTCCCTAAACACCCTCTTCGCCTCATTAAAAAACCCCTTCCTACTATAGCAAGCGAGCACTGCATTATTCACAGAAGCATAACCATCATACCCACACATCACCACAAAACAGTGCAACTGCCGAACCAATCCAACATCATCACCACAGGCAGTAATCACGCCAGACAGCGTGAACCCGTCAAGGCCTAAATCGAGCTCTCTAACTTCCTCAAAGAGCCTCAACACCGGCCCACACTCACCCCTATCAGCATAGGCAGCTATAAGGGTGTTGTAAGAGACTATGTCTGGTTGGGGAATTTCATCAAACAGCTGGTGGGCAAGATGGATAAGGGAGTGTTTTGCATAAGCATTGATGAGGGTGTTGTAAGAGAAAACATTGGGGTGTTGAGTGAGGTGGAAGGAGGTTTGGGCACTGTGGAGGGAACCACATTTGGAGTAGAGGAGGGTGAAGTGGTTGGAGAGGTAGGTGGAGGGTGGGATGAGAGACTTGAAGTAAAGGGCATGGAGGGTTTTGCCTGTTATGAGGTCTCTTTGGGCTATGCAAACTTTGAGAAGGTTGCGAAAGGTTTGAACTTGAAAGGGGTACATGCATTGCATAGGAATTGGGTCATCTAATATTACAAACTAGCTATTATGAAGAAACCAATCATGGCATCTATAACTTCAACTAATCAACAACGACATAGAACCGCCATAGAATCACAATTTGATGTATTCCCAAAACAGAATTATGTATTGCATTTCAATGCCTTTGATACCCTTTTGTAATTTATATTTGCTTTGGACTTTCGACAGCATAAGGTGTTGGAAATTTCCTTAACTCTTCTTTCATCATCAGAAAATTTGTTTTGTGAATTTCTATTTTTCCCCTTTAGCTAGAGGAAGTAAATGATTGATACATACCCACTCCTTAAAAGTTTAGAAATAAGGAAATGAGGAAGAAAAAACACATTGATGTATTTATTATACTGTAAACGAAAACGTGAAATAGAAGGATAACAAATCCCACCCAGAGCTACGCTCCTCTCTGGAGCAACACCTATGGTTCCTCTCCTCTCTTTGCCAAAAAACTTCCCCCCTGACACTTTGCAAAACTGAATATCAAATAGAATCTCCCCCCATTCCCCTCCTGATTTCTCTTTCTTCTAACTACCTGCCACCTCACCCCTTGGATCCTTCTTTCTCACGTACACTTTCCCCACCGTGCCTTGATACCATCGTGGGCTTGTTGTTGAGGGAGCCCACTTATTCTTTGGGCCTTATCAGTACTCTCCTCTTGAAGAATTGTCTTGTCCTCAAGACCGATTTCAGGAAATTGACTTCTAATGTAAACTTCATCTTCCCATGTAGCCTCTTATGTGGTTTTTCCCTTCCAATGGACGAGTCATTGATTCATTCGTTCTCCCTTCTTCATAACACTGCAGGAAGCTAGAATCGACAGGGGTTCAATTATTTCAGCATCATCATCCTCTAACCCGGTAGGTAATTCTTCCCTTGTCTTTTAGTCCCCCACTGCTTTCCTGAGGAGGGACACATGAAAAACAGGATGTATCCTTGATGATGGGGGCAATTTTAAACGATAAGCAACCTCACCTATCCTTTCCAGAATTTGAAAAGGACCATAATACCTAGCACTCAACTTCGGGCATATCCTGGCCACCACCGAATTCTGTATGTGGCTTGAGCTTCAAAAATACCATTTCTCCTACCTCGAAGCTTATATTTGTTTTGTGTTATCAGCTTAAACCTTCATTCGACCTTGAGCTCTCAACAAGTGATTCTTTAGCTTCTTTAAAGCCTCATCCCGATCCAATAACTCCTTTTGCATTGTTTCCACTCTGACTTCCCCCGGTACACTCCGCACAATTAGGGGAGGTCTATGTCCGTACACCGCTTCAAATGGGGCAGTACCTGTTGACTCATGATATGTCGTGTTGAACCAATATTCTGCCCATGGAAGTCATAAATGTGTTCAACTTTTGCTTGAGTCATATGTCATATGTTAGGTTGAAGTTTTCTTGTTCTTGTTATTCCAAGTATTTGAATATGGCATTCATTTTATGTCTTGCTTGATATATGCTCCTTGAAATTGATTTTGGCCTAAAATTTGAGGAACTAATTGTCCAAGTCACGTAAAAACATTGTCTTTCTATCTTATGAAACTTGTGAAAGAAGAAAAATCTTAACACCTTTTTACTCATTTTTTCAAGGGCAAACTTGCTCTTTGGTGAACCAAAAGTTCAATTTTGATTAGGTGTTATGCTATTAGTTTTCATATTAAAATTGTGGGTGATAATTGCTAATTAGTTCCATTCTTAACTTGGCTATTATCTTTCTTAGTATATGCATGATTTAAGACTTGGTGTGGCATGTTCAAGTACTTTCCATAGAGTCTTTAAATATGCTTTTCTTGTTTGTTTTGGTAAAAGTTGTCACATAATTTCCTTTCATTAGAGTTTAACTTCCTCGGCTTTGTGCTTTTCTTGCTTGTCCTTAAGTAATCTTTGTTTTGTCTTAGTGGTTTTCTTCCTTTGTTCTCTTTTCAGTTTGGTGGTCGACCCACTTGAGTTTGTGTTTGAGAAGGTTTTAAAAACTTTAAAAGTATTTCACTCCTTTTGGTGGATTTGAGTGTAACCTTGCCTTGTTGCTTTGGGGGAAAGTGATCTAAACACTTGGGTGAATTCTTTGGACCATACTTAATCTCGGGTTTGGTTACCAATTGTTAATAACACCTTCTTTTCTCGGATTTTGAGTTTTGTTGTAGAAAAGTGAGATGGTGACTCCCATGGCCAATCAAGGTGTATTGGTAGACATTGGTAAAATCTTACAAGAAATGGAGCTTAAGAGACAAGAAGATAGAGGACAACAAGAAAGAACCCTTCAAGTTTACATGCAACAAATGCAACAACAAATTCAACAACAATTGCAACCATTCCAAAGAGAGTATTCTAGACGCCAAACATCATAAAAGAAGGAAACTCCAAAGATTCCTAAGTTCTATGGTGGATGTGATCCCAAAATCTATCTTGATTGGGAAGCTCAAGTGGAACAAATTTTCAATGAAAATCATGTAAAGGATCAAGCACAAGTTGATCTAGTAGTGTTAGGATTTTTGGAGTATGTCAAAATTTGGTGGCATAAAGTTTGTAAAAGTTTTGACCAAGGGCCACCCGCAGCTTCTTGGATGGACATTAAAACTCTTATGCCCGCTAGATTTGTTCCTCCCTCCTATAGGAAGGAACTTCTTTTGAAGCTCCAAAGGCTTCACCAAGATTTTATGTGTGTGAGTGAGTACTTTAAAGAATTAGAGTCTCAAATGTTTAGGGTTGGAATAAAAGAAACTAACAAAGAAAAAAATGAAAAAGTTTGTGAATTGTCTTGTGAGAGACATACAAGACCAAGTAGAGTTGTATGAGTACTCCACTCTTCAAAATGTTTTCACACTTGCCCTTAGGATTGAAACTCATTTGAAAGGAAATAATAGGGCAAGGAAGAGTTACTCATCCAACCACTACTATAGTCACTCATGGAAGGGAAAAGCTAAAGAGAAACATGATAAATCTCCTTCTAAGTCTCACCAAGCACCATCAAGTAAAAATAAGTCACCAAGTGGTCACACTCACCATTCCACTTCTCAAAGATCAAGTTCCATTAAATGTTTTAAATGTTTGGGGTATAAACACATTGCTTTGAATTGCCCAATCAAGAAGACAATGATCTTAAAGAAGAGT
>Ga0214542_1004851_pt1 | contig 26188 bp, 14 predicted proteins | sample CNSS1metaG_FD_160096 | JGI IMG/M metagenome (GOLD analysis project Ga0214542, IMG submission 160096) | Root nodule microbial communities from cowpea collected in UCLA plant growth center, Los Angeles, California, USA - CNSS1 | ecosystem: Host-associated > Plants > Roots > Nodule | place: USA...
TATATATATATGTACATTTCTTCGTTCTATCCGTCAAACAGAGGTAGCGAGCACAATTAAATACATTTGGCCGTGTGAAGTATGATTCCAAAATTCTTGTACTTAAACCTAAAAGGTTGTTCTTATAAAGACAAGTGAGGGATGATTGAGAAGCCATGAAGTTGTAAAGGATAAGGACAAGCTTCTCTGCAAGTCAGAAATTTAAAGCATCACATAATCAGATAATCAGGACCGTTGGAACTCATCATACTTTATTGGTAAATTATACCTGAAACATGCAGACAAAATTTGAACCATTGGATCTTCATTTTAATAATATTTGTTCTTTGTAAATGCAGCTGATCCAATTCGGAGGATGTTTATATTATAATGGGGAGGAAGTTTCACCGACGAATATAATAGTAATATAACTGTCGATACTATTACTATGAACGTAACCTTGATATTTTAGGTAGTTTTGTCTTCATTTGCTCCTGTTTATATTCATCTATCTTCACGTCTTTTTGTCTTCTCAAACCCTAGTTTAATTGAATTAGTAAAAGCTATTGTAAATCTTCTTATTCATGCTATAGTTCATTCATTCCTGTTATGCACGTAGACAGGAGCGGATATTGTTCGGGTTAGGGAGGGGCATGGCCCCAAAATTTGAATTTTTTTTAATTATATATATATATATATATATATATAGAAATTTACTAATTAATATTTTAAATTATAGATAATATATTTTAGGAATAGGTGAAAATTAAACTGTGTATTTTTTTATTTCTTTTATAAAACACAACATCTAATATTAATAGATAATAAAGAATAAAAATATTTAGGTTTAATTTCTTTTATGGTCTCTATTTTTGTCAAAAATTGACTAAAAGATCAAATTGCATTAGTTTTTCAAAAAATCAAGACCAAATTGAGATTAAAAAAATTGGAGGACAAACTTAATATTTTTAAACGAAAACATAAATCAAAAGAGTAATTAAACCAAATATTTATCAAGATCATTTTTATTTTTCTTCTTATTGTCTTTTTAGTTTTTCCACAAATTGTAATTATTTCTCACTCTCATATGTTTTCTTTTATTTTTGATGAAAAAAAAAGAGTTAGACACAAACTCATATCTTGTCTCACTTGATAATGAAAACATTATTTTTTATCTCATTAGTTTTTTGTCTATTCATTTTTTTATGAATATAGAAAAAAAATAATGTATCATGTGTTTTTCATAACCGATTTTTAATTGTGACTTCACTATAATATATTTTTCTTTTAATAATTACGTGCCTCAATTTTTTTTTAGATTATGATAAATTATTTTTTAATTATTTACAAAAAGAAAGTATATTAATAAAGAATAAGAGAATAAATTCATCGTTTAAAAATGATAAAAAAACTATTGATAAAAAAAAAGATAAATTATATTTTTTCACATGTTTTTAAACATTATACTAATGATTAAATTGTTTAGTAAAGAAACTATGTGAAACATTATACTACTGATCAAATCTAATGATTTTAAAATTATATTACTTTGATTCTTCTAACATTTTTTGTCAAGATTCACTATTGTAAAAACTAGTAAAATAAGAGAAAACATCTACAGAAAAAATGTCTCGTTCTACACTTTATTGCACTAACTATATATATATATATATATATATATATATATATATATATATATATATATATATATAATTACCGAAAAAATAGAACACATGGAAAAGTAACCGAAAAAACAGAAAACTAACTTAACTTTCTAAGACTCCTTTAAAGTTGTGTTTACATGAATAACACCAATCAGCTCTCTTATATTTCTAAACCTAGAGACCTTTAAAGGTTTAGTGAGAATATATACTATTTTACTTCAGAGAAAAAAAAATTAGTTACTTCATTAACTTAAATATCAATTTATAAACTTAAAATTATTGGTATCTAAAATAGTCTTTATTATAGATAAAAAATTATAATTAATTTTTAAATTAAATTCTTAATTGGTCACTAACATTAATTACTAAGATTTTGACTATTAAAAGAATTAGTGTATAAAACTTAGGGACTACTTAAAATTAAATAACAAATTATTATTCCAGTATTTTATTAAAAATATATAAAATAGTTGAATTATCTCTATGATAAAATTATAAAACATATTGTTAAAAAATCAGTTAAATCATATTATTCACTTATACTTACCCCTTTTTGTCTCTCCATACAATATGAAACTTGTTCTTACAATACAGAATATGAACACGGTAAAGATTCCACAAGAAGATGCTCTTTCCTTCACTCTTCAGTCTCTAATCTTATGTTCCTAAGTTTGGATGTCGTCTCGAGCAGAGTGAAGGTATGTTTCTGCACAAGAGACTCTGACATTCAATTTAGAAGTGTACTTCATATAATAATAAATGATGTAATAATTATTCGTGGAGCGGTACCATTTATATTAGACTATGTTTTATGGGCCTTTACTTGGTTGGACTAGAATAACATAGATAATTGGTTAATTTGCTTTCATGTTCTGTTAATATGTTTTAACTCTTAAACCTTAATTGACTATGATTTTTCCTTGTTAACCTCTACAACAATGTCTTAGCTGACATTACGTAGTATTGTCTTAGGAAATCTAGGTCATACACATCACAACCTGGAGTGATATCATGCATTCAATAATTTGAGATGATATGAAAATATAGATCGAAATGATTTCGGGTGTGTATAGTATAAAATTCTTATTATTACTTTTCCTATAACACTTCGAATGCTCGAAAGAAAATGGAAGAAAGTACATAATAGAGACGGAAACAATAAGCAAAAGAAAATCTTGAAAACATTCTTCGAAAGATATTTAATGAAATTCTTAAAATTTTGATCCAGAACTAAATAAAAAATTTAGAATATTTTGGTGACATGAATAGTGAATACGTTTCATATATTGAATATTTGTCTTCATAAAATCAATTTATAAAATAATTATACTTGTAAATTAACTTCTTCTTTAATTAAAATAAATATTCTATACTAATATGAAAAAAAAAAAAAGAATTCTGTATGGTTAAGATAAGTATTTTGTTTCTTAGTATCAAAGATGCTTTTGTATTAAACTTTTAAATCGATGTAGTATTACAAAATTTACAAATTTATGATAAGAAACATGTGCAAGCAATAATCATTGTCTTTTGAGAAATCAGCGAAACAATCCTTTTGTATATTGAGATAAACAGATACAATTTTAACCAAACAATGCACACTAGCATCTTTTTTATCTGTCTCGTGCTTTTGTCTAAAGACTGTTCACGGCCCTCGTACACTTCCAAAGGTAAACAAACTCATTTCGCAAACAAAAGAAATTACGATAATGTAGGGAAAATATTTTAATTGTTTTAAAAAAAAAATAGAAGGATAACATATTTTTTTTTTAAATAGAATTCTTACGTGTTTCTAATGTTGTTTGTTAGTGACTTATAAATCCTTATGATAAAAGTTATTAAAAGTAACACTTCAACTGAATCAGAAAACAACATAAAAAGTGTATAAATAATTATATCGACCTTCGTTTTAATAAAGATACAAGTTAATTAGAGTAAGTTTTTAAATTGTTAGTGAATCTCAAATTAACAATTTATATGTGAAGTGGCCTTTTGCACGCTTCAAATTTCTATATATCATTGACACCTTGTTTTCATCACTGTCTTCCTCTAACTTCTAAACCAAAACGTTTTCTGTGGTATCATTGAGATATTGAGTATCTGCGTGATCTTTGATTCACAACACTTGCTTGAGCTGAGGTGTGTAGGTATTTACTTTACTCATAGAAATAAAGTTTCCATGAAAATTTTGCTTATTGTGTTTATACATCTTTGTCTTCAAAAACTAAACATTTGCTTAGTCAAATGCATTGTATTATCTAGAGAAAATACATGGTCAATACAATTGACCCTGTACAAACTATTTGAAAATCCACTTTTTAGATGATCATTAAAAATTTGTATTTTTGAACTTGTAATAGGGAAAAATAGATGATGGAGGATAAAATAACATATATAGAATGAGTGTAAAAAAATATTGGATGTCAGATATCGTAGTTCATAATAAAGTGAAGTAAGTATTTCTAACAAAGTGCTTGATGTAGTACAAAATGAATGATGTAATGTACAAGGCATTGAGATTTGGAATTTATTTGGAGGAATTCATTTTGAAGGTAATTGGAGGAAATGGGATTAGTGACTCGAATGCTCAGTTGAACCCTAATATTGGTTTATGATATATACTTTGTAAGAGTTTGTTGTTTTTACCATATATCCATGAAAGAAGGTATTTGTTGTGGAAATTTCAATTTTTGTATTTAAAGATGTGGGATGAGGCTTAATGTTAGCATAACAAATGCATTCATCTATAATAGTCATTGTTATTGTTGTTGTGTGTGAGTAGAGGCCAATTGTAGGGGATTTTTGGAAACAATGGTGTGGATTAGGGTTTGTGAGATATAAGGTTTTGAATTGTTGATTGTTTAATGTAAGTCAAATACATTTTTGTGAGATGTAGTTGTTACATATATCGTTTAACATTTGGAATACACTTTTATTAATGAATTTGGAATACAATCGACATAATGATTGTTAAGTATATTATTGATGTTCTTGTGGTTGAATTGAATTAGGGAACATGGCAAAATCAGCAAGTTCAACCTTTAGTAGTTGGAAGTCATCCACAACAAGCCCATCAAAAACTACTTGTTATTGTGGCATTCCTTGCAAAGTTCAGATATCAAGGACAGCTAAAAACCCTGGAAGGAAATTTTTTGGGTGTGGAAACTACAATGGTGGCGATAATCATTGTAAGTATTTTTTGTGGTGTGATTGTTTGAACGAAGAAGATGACAATTCTTCTATGATTGAATTATTGTCAAGTCAGACATCTTCTATTGGAAATGCAGTAGAGAAAGTTGAGCACATTACTAAAGAGATAAAATTACTAGTGGAGAAAGTTGATTCATTGACGGAAGAAGTGGTGAATTTAAATCATAACGTTGAAGCATGGGTTGAAAATGGTAAAAGGTTAAAGGCAATTTTTTGGTCGATATGTGCCATTATAGTTGCAAAATGGATTTTTTTATTGTAATTATGTTTCGTTGTGTGTGTAGATGGGTAACATGTAAGAATTGTAGTGTTATAGATTTGTTTATTGTCTTGACATTGTTGTAAGGACAACGATTACGTGTTTTTAGGTGTTTTGTGTTTTATGTAACTAATTTGCTAAATGTGTTGTGCCTTATTTGAAATTTGAAAAACCTTTCATAGTTGTTCCAGTGTGGTTTATAGGATTTAGCATATATAAAAGAGTGAATTTAATTTGACGCTAACATGATGAAATGACATTACAATTAAAGTAAGATGTTGCTTGTAAGCCCGCCGAAAAAACGTGGGGCAGATCGAGATGTTGAGTCTGCTAGCCCGCATAACTCGTGTGGTTTATTGGATTTATATAAAAGAGTGAATTTAGTTTGATAGTCACATTAAATTAACACTACAATTAAAGTAAAATGTTCTTTAGATTTTGGTCAAATTTTTTTGTAAGATATTTTAAAAAATATTGGGAGACTTTTAGTAGAGGTGGCAATATGGGTTTGGCTTGGTGGGTCAATTCATAGACTTGCAAAAAAAAAAAAAACATAGGACCAACTGAGATATTAAGTCTGCTGACCTGCAAAAGCCTAACTCATATAACCTGCAGCCTGTACGGGCTGGTCCGCGACTCACATAAAAAAAACTTGTACTTGTATCTATATTGGTTACTTCCCTTATGGACTTATGCATGAACGTTTAAAATTCTTGTATTAATGAAAAAGATAAATGTTATGTAGTTTTGAATGTGATAAAATTTGCAGAATACGTCGTGCATGTGTACGAATATGAATATGATGAAAATGTTGAATTATCAATTTATCATTCAACTCCCCAAAATCTTTGCTTAATTTTGTGAACTTGTTAAAGTTTCCTAATTTGTTGAACATTAAAAGTTTTATCATAAGATTTAAAAAGAAAAAACGTGAGCTAGCCCGTGAGTCAGAACTTATGTGAGACAAGCCAGACTTTTTAGCCCGCATTTTCAACGTGGGGCGGGCCAAGTATAGGGTGGGCATAAACAATGGCGGAACTTACGTATGACAAGAGGGAGCCGTGGCTCCCCCAACCTTTTTTTTCCTTTATTTTTTATATATATATTTTAAAAATATATTTATATATTTATATATTATTTATATAATTTATATAATTTAGTTTTAAAAAGTTTTATTTAAATTTAAAAATCATGTTTTCTCTCCCTGTTGTAAATTATTTTACTTCTTTATTTGATTTTTTTTCTTTAGTACTTTCATCTCTTTTTATGTTCTTCTTTCCATTCCAATTTTTGCCATCAATCTCTTATCATTTTCAAAATCAAACAACACCACAACAAAATTGAAGAGTTAAGAAACATTTTGGATTGAACAATTTTTTCTTTTGAGTAAGTTCATTCTTTATCCTTTTTATTCTCGAAACAATATGTTTTCCTCTTCTTTATGGCTTTTCTACACTTTAGGCATATCTTTATGGTCATAAAATCATATCTTTGAAGTTGTATAAGAGAAGAACAATATTAGGAATCTACGTTAAGGTAAGGGACCATTTAGAAGGTGTTAATTTTCTTAAAATATTAAGTTTTGGTTTTGAGATTTAATTTGGTTGGGGTATTCATAATTTTATCTTTTCCAAAATAGGTGAGGGTGACAAATTTACATTAGAAAAATTATGATAAAGAGTAGAATAATTGATTCTTTTTTCAAAAGGAATGCTTGTGATGAAGATGAAAAAATGTATCTACATCATCTAAACTTGAAAAACTTCACGATAATCCAAAAAATGAAGAAAATGAAAAACAACTATCTAAAGTTCCTAGAGTTGCATACAATGAATTTGAAAATACTTTAGAATGTGATCCGGGAAAACATCCTCAAATCTGATAATACCCACCAAATCAAATTGATGAGGTACGAAGGGCTTATCTAAAATGGGGTTCATATCAAATGCATCTATAAAATTATCTGTTGTCTATTAAAGATGATTATCCAAGAAGATTTCAATACACATGATTTAACTTATTTCCTTTATGGCTAAAGTATTCGGTATTCGTAATTAAAAAATGTTGCATATTGCTTACTGTGCTATTTTTTTAGTAAAAAATCAAGCAGACGACTTGACTCAAATGTTTTTATTGTTACATGTAATTGAATTGATTTTCATTGAATTCTAGTTGGCATTCAGTTGTTTGTCATCAACATGTTTTAACCATTTTTAGTGTTTCTTTTATAGGTTTTAAAAGATTTTATAACAAGCACTATAATAATCCATATTGGAAGAGATATTGCAACAAACTTCAGTTATAAATCCATTATTTAAGATTTTAAGTAATTGAAAGAACATTGAGAAACACTAAAGGTAACTTTTGCCTTTTTTAATATATGATTGTTGATAATAAACTTTATGTTACACTTTCATATATATTATTATCATATTTTTCTGGATTCTATTATCATATATGCTTGTTTTAAATATAGAAAATTATGTGAGGAAATAATTTTATTTTAATGTAGAAAAAAATAATTTACATATAAAAAAAATAATTTTGGCTCCTCTAAGATTTTGGTCCAAGTTCTATCACTGGGCATAAATGGGCCGGATCGGCTCGCATTGCCACTCCTAACTTTTATGGTATATGAGTCATAGTATGATTGAGGAAATTGGACCATTTAATAAGATTTAACCAAATTGTAATATTAAAATAATTAAAATAATATATAATTTGAAGGTTGAGGTCACGTGAGTTGTGATTGTGAAATGTAAAGTAATTATTAATAATATTTCTCCATAATTAAGATATGAACATAAATGACAACATATTTATAAGGTTTACATAAGGTGAGACATATTTGTGAAATATAAAATTGGTATTCATCTCACATTTGTGACCCAAATTTTGACTTAAAATGTCATTGGTGACCATCTCCAACAAATATTAGTCTAGACAATATCGTAAAATCGTGACTTAAAATATAAAAATTGTGGTCTAAAGTATAGATAATGGTTTTTCAAGACAACAGATTTAGTGTTACAATAATTTTAAAACTAGATTTTAAAATGATGACAACAATCATGATTTTTTACTCCTTTTTATTTTTATAATGGTTTAACCAATACTTACATAAATGTCACATTTGGGTTTAAATCGCATTTATTAAATTGTTGCTTTATGTAAAATATTTGTTTTTTCATTTTGTATAAATTGTTTATACAAGAGTTCAAATGAAAAAATTGTTATGTATGTCTTCGAATCACAACATGGTGTAGTTAAAGGCCACACTATATTAAGTGTGACTAACATTTTAAGCAATATTTGTAGACAAAATATCCATGATAAATATCACTATACATATATTTCAATTTTAAAGTTCAAGCTACAAGATTAAAATATTGTCTTGAAGTCATTAGTAATATCAACCTATCAAAGTTAAAACTAAAAAGTTAAAAGACAACAAATCTAGAATTGTTCTTTACTATAAAAAAATTTCATTATTCTACAATATTGTCTTCATGGTCTTCGAACCATAAACAATTCCAAAATATAGTCTCAAATGTTTTCAGCATGTAGAGATACCATCAAAATCCTGATCATTTTAAGAGACACATTATTGATATATTGTCAAATTCCAACAAATGCATTAGTTTACTTGTAGTAAACAAAGGTCACAAGAATTTGTTCAAATTTATCCACAACTTTTAATTTGTAAAGATTTGGAATGGAAAAAAAATTGGTTGTTTAAATCAAAGGAAGATGCAAATTAAAGTTAATAAAATTAATGAGAATGAGTGTGTTAGGATTGAGTTTCACTCCTTTGATCCTACTGCGCTATTATTGATTTACTAAGTATCAAATCATTATCCAATATTCTTGGAAGTACTAAGTTAATTCTAAATCATTTCCTTGACTTTAGAATCTAAGGAGTTCAAAATCAGTGTGATTCCTTCAACCCTAATTGGATTAATCCTTGCATAAAGAATAAGACTTTATAACTATCTAAAGCATATAGATCTATTCCTTGAATACTTAACCAACAAACTTGCTTTCATGACAAGGGTTTGATACAATTAATGAGTCATGGTCTATTCCTAGATAAATCTTTGTTAGGTATTTTTGTTTTATTTCTAGATCATATGTCTAATGAATCAAATATCAAGCTACAGATGATCAAACCACAACAAACATTAAGCATTGAAACAATGCTAATATTGAATGTAAAGACATGTATATTCAGAAAATTAATACCAATTACATGAGAGTTTAGTTGGTTACATCTAATCGCAACAATACAAGTATATCTTTTCATTGTCATGAAGAGCCTAAAAGAGAAATGTGAATAATGGAATAACATGGAGATCCAAGAAGGAGAAAGAAGATTTTCCTAGAAAACATAGCAGACCCTAAAGGTCTTCCCAATGCATTTTATTCTTCCAAATCACTAAAAACCCCATCTCCCTCGAAGATGTAAGAAGAAATAAGTAAATGTTTCATATCAACAAAGCATCGCCGAACACCAAACACTCCAAGCGGGTTCACACACAAACTTAGCTCCTTATTCGACTTGCGGTTAGTGCAAGTTATCTTACGTTGACTACATTTACTAAGAGGCAAAAATTAAGGTTTCTATCCAATTGACACCCAAACCTGGCTTAGTGGCACCCAACACAGTTCACCACTGGGAGTTGGTGCTCAACCTTGGCTTAGTGGCACCTAACTACAATGAAAAATCGCCTTAGTGGTGTTGAGCGTGATTCATGTGGCGCTTGACACATATGCTCTTTTATAATTTTTAGTTTTGGTTTTCTATCCATTCTTCCTTGGATTTTAATCTTGTTTTGCTAACTCAAGTGCTTCATGTTCACTTATTATAAAAAAATAATGAGGATTAATGGTATAATTAGATAAGAGTAATCAATATCTAAGTACTTACAAAATAAGGTCAAAATGAGGACTAATTGAGTTAAAATCTAAAATGGAATTGATTTTGTAAATGTAACATGATAAATAATAATGATGAAAATTAACATTATCAACTTCCCCAGACTTAGAACTTTATTTGTACGTAACTTGACACAAAAAGTCATCTAATCAAGAATGGTATAATGATAAAGAAGAAAGTTCACACAATCTCTTAAAATTTCATTTATGTAGCCTTTTTTTTATTCAATCCAAATAAAATGTGTTTCCTTGTAAAGTTTAAGCTACATCATAATTATCACAAAAATACACTCATGTTTTATTAGAGGCTAACAATCACAGAAACATGTTTTCATTGATCAACTAAAGAGTCACTCCTTACTAGAATAAGTGTGGCACTCAAGCACACTTCTATATAAGGATGTTTGTTTTCCTCTCTTCCATTATTATTTCAGTGCAATTTAAGTTTGCTTTTTGTTTTAAGAGAGGTACGAACTTTCACAAACATGCTAAAATCACAAAGACTTTAATGGATTGTATTGTGGCTAGCTAAAAGGAAAATTTGGTTTTCATAGATAACAAAGACACTTTGAGAAAAAGATCAATTAGATTATGAACATAGCATTCTATTCTTTTCTTTCTGAAAATCAAAAACTAAATAGTTTTTATGTCTAACGAAGTATGTTGCGCCAAGGTGAAGATACAAGGTCTAGATAGGCGTATGATGACAAAAGGTTGCATGTTACATATAGGTGGAAGTATGGTAGGAAAGTTTGTGGTACCATTGAAGACGACAAGTTATATGAGGCATGATGTTTGAACGTCATCATCCATTCCTTTGATATTATGGAGAAAGTTAACATACAAGAGGCGAGGAAGGTAGAACGGAGTGTCAATCAAATTAAGTGTTTACTAATTAGGATTTGTGAAATCCATCTAAATTCTATATTGTGACTTATCATACCACGTAAGGTTGCAAAAGTAAACGTCGGAGTCATGACTACATTTTTTTCCTATTCAATATAAAATAGCTCCAAAAACATCCAACATATGCACGTGACCAAAGATATATGAATATTCTATAATGTAGTCATATAAAGATACTCCCTCCCATTGAGTGCTTTTTTTAAACACTTGTCGCATGTTTTTTCAACTATACCGCAAAATATTCATGACACTTCAAGTTGCCAAATATATACTTTAAGATAATCTCAAGCGAATGTGATTGCATGAATTATATACTTAAAGTTAAGTAGGGTTAATTATTTTAACAATTTTTTTTTCTATTAAAGTATAAATGATGTAACAATGTATTTACATTGTGGTTGGTATTAATTAAAGAAAACTACTCATAAAACTTAATATTTAAGATAAGTATTTTGTTTAACATTCTTAGTATTAAATATACTTTTGAATTGAACTTTTAAATCTATGTAGTATTACAAAATTTAGAAATTTATCATAAGAAACATATGTAAGCAATAATCATTGTCCATTGAGAAATCAGCAAAACAATCGTTGTATATAAACTAGCATCTCTAGCATCTTTTTTCCCTGTCTCTTGCTTTTGTCCAAAAGACTGTCCACGACCCTCGTACACTTCCAAAGGTAAAAAAAGTAACATCTCTAAACAAAAAACAAAAAAAAAAAAACTTAAAATAAATAACTTGTAGAGAAAAAAATTAAATTATTTAAAAAAATAAAAGTATAAGATGAAAAATAATTGAAGTAAAAAAATCAAATAGAGTTCCTACGTGTTTTTGAGGTTGTTTTTTAATTAGAATTAAATTTTATCTCAACAATTAATAGCCGCTTTCACTATATATATCCTTATCATGAAAATTATTAAAGTAAAACTTTAACTGAATCAGAAAACAACATCAAAAAGTATATAAGGAATTTTATTGAGCTTCGTTTTAATAAACATAGTGTAAGTTTTTAAATTGACAGTGAATCTTAAATTAGTGATACTTTCAACTAATGAGTTAACATGGCTTATTATGGGTTAAGTGGCATTGGAAAATTTAAGTTTTTTTTTTTTTAAATGTGAGTTAAATCGAAACTGTCTTACTTTAACCCACGAATTTAAATAAGATTGAGGGTAGTTTGATCCGAAACTTAACAACTAACAATCTTTTATTAGTTCTTCTATAGTTTTTTCATAATATTTTTATTATAATTATTTATTACTTCTACTTAGATAAATTAACAATTTTATATTCTTAAATATTATAACATTATTCACTTAAATAATTTAAATATTTAATTTATTTATTTGTTAAAATTACTTAGATTAATACTTTAATTTTAAACAATTACTTTTATAATAATATTCGGTGAAATGGGAAAATACTTTAATTATAGTGTTATTAGAAAAATGAATTGATCAATCCACCCGATTGAGTTAGATTACCAAATTTCAGCTCACTAGAAAATTGAATTAAACTTACTTATTTTTAACTTAACCGGCTTTTCAGCTTACTTTGACACTTAAAATAAAGAACTATATTGTTTAGACTAGTGAGATGTGGTTTTCTATTTTACTATTAAAATAAAGAACTATATCGTTTAGACTAGTGAGATGTGGTTTTCTATTTTACTATATAAGAGACTCTATGTAAAACTTTAAGATACACCAGAAATACAAATACTTTCTAGTGTATTCGTGGATGTAGGCATACACATTGTACGCCGAACCACGTTAAACTCTTTGTGTCTATTTTTCTCTCCTTTATTCTTTCCTTTATTGCCTTGTTCCTAACAATTGGTATCAGAGCCGATGGTTAAAAACCGGCTCAGACGAGTGCAGTATGGTCCTAGTATCGAAAGTCTTCCTGACAGTGTGGGTCAGGTCTCATTGGTGTGAATAAAGATCTATTGGTGTGATTAGGCTCAGGTCTCATTGGTGTTGTTCTCCCCGGTGATACCCCTCTTTATAAACCTAACAAATTTTTTATATTAAAGTTGCTTTTTTGCACGCTTCAAGTTTCTATATATTTATCATTGCCACCATATTTTCATCACTGATTTCCTCTACCTTCTGAACCATATGTTTTCTGGTGAATCATTGAGCTACTGAGTATCTGCGTGACCCTTGAGTCACAATGCTGGAAAGGTTCTCGCTGCATGAGTTGAGAAGGTGTGGATGTATTCATTTTATCCATAACAACAAAGTTTTCATGAAAAATTGTTCATTGTGTGTATGCAACTTTGTCTTCACAAACTAAACATTTCTCTCTGCATAGTGTTGCAGTAAACTATTTATGTTCAGAGATATAGTCTCTATAAATCTTTTCTAGGCTTACTTTTGTGTTTGTGATCCTCTTAAATTAGCTTCGGACGTTTGTTACTATTAGACATTAAGTCATCGTTTAGTAAAGGTCTTGAGAATTCAAGTTGAACATTCATATTTGATACTTATAAGCTCTCAAGAAATTAACTTCCTCTTACTATTTTGGTAATGCGTGTTGTATAGCTTAAGACATTTGAGGTCATGAAAGTTAACCTTCAACTTACTTAGTATACTATTTGAGCATATGATAGAATTGGCCTAATCATTGAGCACTAAGGCTTCTTGCTTGAGAGTTGCATCATCTAGCTGTGTCGGTTAGCTTATTATTGATGACCCAGTGTTTTGGTTCAATATTGACATTCATGAATTTGTTTTGAATGTTACAGTGTTTAAGGGGAAATAACAAAGAAGATGGAAGATTTTTGGAGCATGATTTGTGGTGATTCTGTTAGTTCAACGACTATGGGAAAGCTTTCGTGTTTTCTGAAAGATCCTTCCTTATGCATCAACCATTTATTGATAATTTCCTTTGATGCGTTACTCTTGATCATGTTGTCTTTCGCTATGATCCACAGGTCTTTCTCAAGACCATGTCAGGGTCTAATCCAAGTGGGAAGATATTCAAAATTGCAACTATGTTCTGCCATAACCAGTGGCTCTCTTGGGTTGTTGAATTTGTGTTTAGGCATTTGGTTTTTGGAGGAGAAGTTAAGGAAAAACAATACTACATTTCCCCTTCACTGGTGGGTGCTAGAACTTTTTCAGGGATTCACATGGTTGTTTGTGGGATTAACTGTAAGTCTCAAGCTGAAGCAACTTTCAAGAGTATGGTTATGGTTGTTCTCTATATTGACATTCTTTGTTTATGGTATTGTCTGTCTTTTATCCATGTCTTACTTAATTACCAGCAGAGAACTATCCTTCAAGATCGTTTTAGATGTTTTATCTCTTTTTGGAGCCTTTCTACTACTTTCATGCACATATAGTGTATGTAAAATTGAAGACACTAACAGAGAAACTAGAGAAGGCCTTTATACCCCTTTAAGCGACCAGTTCAATGGAGTTGATCCTACTAATAGGTATGTAACCCCATTTGCAAAAGCTGGATTCTGTAGTAGGATGTTGTTTTGGTGGTTGAGTCCACTCATGAAAAAGGGTCAAGAGAAAACCCTTGAGGATGAGGATATCCCAAAGTTGGGAGAGTTAGATCGAGCAGAAAGTTGTTATCTATTGTTTGAAGAACACTTGAACAAACAGAAAGAAAAAGATCCATCGTCACCTGTGTCAATTTTGCGGACAATAATTTTGTGCCACAAAAAAGAGATTTTGATATCAGGATTCTTTGCATTGCTTAAGGTGGTGACTGTGTCTTCTGGTCCTGTTCTTCTAAATGCCTTTATACTGGTAGCTGAAGGTAATGAAAGTTTCAAGTATGAGGGCTATGTATTGGTCATATCACTTTTCATTATAAAGGTCATAGAGTCCCTATCACAAAGGCAGTGGTACTTCCGCAGTAGACTTATTGGGATGAAAGTTAGGTCATTGCTTACTACAGCCATATATAAAAAACTGTTAAGGTTGTCCAATGTTGCGAGATTGACACACTCTGGTGGTGAGATAATGAATTATGTGACTGTGGATGCTTATAGGATTGGAGAATTTCCATTTTGGTTTCACCAAACATGGACTACAAGTGTCCAACTATGTATTGCATTAGTGATACTTTTTCGTGCCATTGGGATGGCAACGATTGCCTCATTGGTGGTGATAGTTCTTACTGTGTTGTGCAATACTCCAATAGCTAAGTTACAACACAAGTTTCAGACCGAACTTATGGTGTCACAAGATGAGAGATTGAAGGCTATTTCTGAAGCTCTTTTGAACATGAAAGTTCTAAAGCTATATGCATGGGAAAACCATTTTAAAAATGCTATAGAGAAGTTAAGAAAAGTGGAACTCAAATTGTTAGCTGCAGTGCAACTACGAAAGGCATACAACGTAATTATCTTTTGGTGTTCGCCTGTTTTGGTTTCTGCTGCTTCCTTTGGGGTGTGTTACTTCCTTAAAGTTCCATTGCATGCAAATAATGTTTTCACATTTGTAGCAGCTCTACGGATTGTGCAAGAGCCAATTACAACCATCCCAGATGTTATCGGGGTCGTCATTCAAGCTAAGGTTGCATTCACTCGAATTATTAAGTTCCTTGAGGCACAAGAACTACAGAGTAACAGTTTTAGAAAAGAGAGCTTTGTTAACAGTCTTAATGACCCAATTTTAATCAAACATGCCGATTTTTCGTGGGAAGATAATGTATCAAAGCCAACATTGAGGAACATAAATCTGGAGATTAAACATGGGCAAAAGGTGGCTATTTGTGGAGAAGTTGGCTCAGGCAAATCAACCCTCTTATCACTGATTCTTGGAGAGGTTCCGATCACAAAAGGAACTGTAAGTTTTTTTTTCTCCTTATGTGCTCATAGAATAAACTACTAAATCTTGTGATTTACCATTCTGTAATAACTTGATGATATTCATACTTTGTAGTGAACAATGATTTGTCATTAGCACATACATTTGTAAGGAGGGATTTCTTTCCCTTTTGTTCATTGTTAGCCAAACCATTAGGTGTCTGATTCTCTTTTCTGAACTACAGATAGACGTTTATGGGAAATTTGCTTATGTTTCTCAAACAGCATGGATACAAACAGGTACTGTAAGGGAAAACATTTTGTTTGGATCGGAATTAGAAGCTGAAAGATATCAAGAAACACTTCATAGATCTTCACTAGTGAAGGACCTGGAGTTGTTTCCCAATGGTGACCTAACAGAAATAGGTGAGAGAGGAGTTACCTTAAGTGGAGGTCAGAAGCAGCGAATTCAACTTGCACGTGCTTTTTATCAGAATGCTGATATATATCTTTTGGATAATCCATTCAGTGCTGTTGATGCCCATACTGCCACAAATTTGTTTAATGTAATCACATCTTCCTTTCTTCTCATGCTGCATTAATATTGTAAGTGTCATTTTTTACTTCAACATGGCTTTGAAATATGGCAGGATTACATCATGGAAGGACTTAAAGAGAAAACAGTTTTAGTAGTAACTCATCAAGTTGACTTCCTCTCAGCCTTTGATTATGTTTTGGTAATTTCATTCATCTTAGGGAAATGTTAATCATATTTCAACACTCAAGTTAATGTGGCTAACTGAAGTAAATTAGTGTTCAAATACTTTTGATGACACTCCTCCATCTTGGACTTTCTAATTCAAATTTTGTTTTATGTATAGTTAATTTCGAAGGGAGAAATCCTTGAAGTTGCTCCTTATCATCATCTATTGAGCTCAAGCAAAGAATTCCAGAACCTTGTCAATGCTCACAAGAAGACGGCTGGTTCTAACAAGCTTGGGAATGTTACTTTTTCCAAGAGACATTCAACTTCTGTTAGAGAGATTAGACAAGCTTTCATGATAAACCAATTCAGCATAGCACAGAGTAAATTGATAAAGCAGGAAGAGAGAGAGATAGGAGATACTGGGTTGAAGCCTTACTTACAATATTTGAATCAAATGAAGTGCTATATACTCTTCTCTGTTGCTGCTCTTTGTCACATTACATTTTCAATTTTCCAAATATTACAAAACTCATGGATGGCTACTAATGTTGATAATCATCATGTCAGCACTTTGCTGTTGATTGTTGTTTACTTCTTGCTTGGAGTTATTTCAATACTTTTCATGTTCATCAGAAGTCTAAGTCTTGTTTCTTTGGGGTTTCTATCATCAAAGTATCTTTTTTTACAATTAATGAACTCACTTTTTCGTGCACCAATGTCATTTTATGACTCTACACCATTAGGAAGGATACTTAGTAGGGTAAGTATATTAAACAATCTTTTTCTTTGCTGCGAAATGTGATGGTGATGGAAGTAACATAGTACTTTGACTCTTATTTTCTTCGTTAGGTCTCATCAGATCTAAGCATTGTGGATCTTGATATTCCATTTAGCCTCACCTTTACTGTGGGAGCAACAATAAATGCTTATTCAACTCTGACAGTTTTAGCAGTTGTCACTTGGCCAGTCTTGGTTATCTCAATACCATTAGTTTATGTTGCAATTCGCTTGCAGGTAACACAGACTATTCTTCGAATTCATTAAAACACTGAAATAGTGTTCTTTATCAACTGTGAGAAATACAACAAATTTTAATTTCATGATGTTTTTGGAGCTTCTACCTTATGCCCTTGGGTTAACTTATTAATTTTTTTTATAGTATTTAAAATATTAGTTGGAAAGTAAACATGGTAAGTTTTGTTTCTTCTTTTAACAGAGATATTACTTTGCCTCTGCTAAAGAAGTAATGCGGATGAATGGCACAACAAAATCCTCTGTGGCTAATCATATTGCTGAAACTGTTGCTGGAGTTGTGACAATAAGGGCTTTTGAGGAGGAATATCGTTATTTTGTAAAGAATCTTGATTTGATTGACATCAATGCTAGTTCTTTCTTCCATAGTTTTGCCTCAAATGAGTGGTTGATCCTACGTTTAGAAACTGTAGCTGCAGTTGTTCTTTCCTTCTCAGCACTTTGCATGGTCTTGTTTCCACCTGGGACTTTTACATCTGGTGAGACTTGGTCATTGTAACATCTAAAATGTTTTTGTTTGAGTATTTTAATTATTTTCAAATTATTGAGCAAAAGCATTATCACTTTTGAAACAAACTTCTTATTTGCACTAACCTTTCACCCAGGATTTATTGGCATGGCTCTCTCTTATGGCCTTACACTAAGCTCTTCCTTAGTACTTTCAATTCAAAGTCAATGCAGCCTTGCAAATTACATAATATCTGTAGAGAGGTTAAATCAGTATATGCATATACAAAGTGAGGCTGAAGAAGTAATAGAAACAAGACGCCCTCCTTTTAATTGGCCAGATGAAGGTGAAATAGAAGTAAAAGACTTGCAGGTAACTGGTACATACTTTAGAATTTGGAGTATAATGTTTAGAAAAAGTAATGTTGAAGTGAACTGAATAATTTACTGGTTCATACACTAAGACAGGTACGATACAGGCCTGATGGACCACTTATACTCCATGGAATGACATGCACATTCAAAGCAGGACACAAGGTTGGAATTGTTGGAAGAACAGGCAGTGGAAAATCCACTCTTATTGCTTCTTTATTTCGTCTGGTGGAGGCAGCAGGTGGAAAAATTGTAGTTGATGGCATAGACATATTTTCTATTGGCCTTCATGATTTGAGGTCACGTTTTGGTGTTATACCTCAGGATCCTACCCTTTTTAATGGAACTGTTAGATACAATTTGGACCCTTTGTTTCAACACTCTGATAAAGAGATCTGGGAGGTAAAACTTTGTTGCATTCTACTTGTCTTTGTTTTTCATAGCAAAAGGTGGACTAATTTTGTTGCTTAACATGAAGGTTCTTGGGAAGTGTCAGTTGAGAGAAGTTGTCCAAGAGAAAGAAGAGGGCTTAAACTCCTCAGGTACACTTCCAAGTTTCTTTATCATAACTATGTTGCAAGCATTTGAAGTACTTTTTTTCCTCCAAGTTAGCAATTAGTAATGAAGAACAATGTTAAATTGTTACACAGTTGTTGAAGATGGATTAAACTGGAGCATGGGACAGAGGCAGCTATTTTGTTTGGGGCGTGCTATTTTGAGAAGTAGTAAGATATTGGTGCTAGATGAAGCTACAGCATCAATTGATAATGCAACTGATTTGATTCTGCAGAAAACCATTAGGACTGAATTTGCTGATTGTACAGTTATAACAGTAGCACACAGAATACCAACTGTGATGGATTGCACTATGGTTCTTTCAATCAGTGATGGTACGTTTCATATTGATCGTTGTAGTCTCTTTATGTCATTTGACAAACACTTTTCATTCTAGTTCATGACTCCTATTCCATTTCACATAAACAGTGAGTTCAGTTGCTTAATACCACTTGATTTAACACACCAAATATATGTTTGCTTAAACCGAAAAAATGGTTGCATTAACCTATTTACAAGATGAAGTTAACATTTCAATTTGCATGGCACATCTTTATAACATATAAAATATGGAGTTCTTGATTTTCACACTTGAACTTTTATCAGGGAAAAAATGTTAATACTATGCTTGATCAAAGAAAAAGAACCTTATGATTCCATTTACAGGAAAATTGGTAGAGTATGATGAACCAAATACCTTGATGAAGAGAGAAGGGTCATTGTTCAGACAACTTGTCCAAGAATATTGGTCTCATTTTCACTCTTCAGAATCCCATTGATGCTATTGTTATGTGCTAGAAAAAAGTAAACGAAGTTTTCTATGAAGATGTAAGGTTTAATGGAACTTTTGTTACTCAATGGATCACAATTGTTCAAATTTAGTTCCAACCCTTTGCCAAAGTTGGCCTATAATCCTGAGAAGTTTTACATTTTCACATGTATGCTATTTTGTAGGTATGTGATGTGACTATAAATTGTGAAATTGGTATTTCTCCACTTCAGCTTTAAATATAACTTGTACTCTGTAAGTACAAATCATAAAAGGAAAATATAAATGACGAATATATTTTAAAAACTGAAATTAAGAAACATAGATGTAGGATGAACATACGTAGAGATTGAAAAATAATAGAAATTAATTTAATTTTATATATGTTAAAGATCTTATTTCTTCTTATAATACGAGGGACTGAACCCACAATCTTTCGCTCTCTTTTTTTTTTTTATTACTAAATCACTTTATCACTTCATATATTTAAACAAAGTTTGGTTAACAAATTTTTAACAATGTATACATAAGAACACTTTAATAAATAAAAGAAATGAAAGAAATGTTTGAAGAAAAAAGTTTACACGTGTTAACAAGTAAATTTTGACAAAAAAAAAGAAGAAATATCATAGTCCTTAAATAAATTAGTGATTTCTGAGACACCGGTTGAAGTAGTCTTTTTAAATTTGTTAGCTTTCTGTCTTCTAGTTCCTCACCTTTTTTATGTTTATTCTATTTTTATGTTTTAAATATTTATTAAATCTTATTGTTACTCCTTTTAAATAAGGTAATTTATTTATTTACTTGATTTTTTTTTCTTTCATAGTTTTACTCTTTTATATTGTATTATTTATTTTAACTAGTATATTACTTATAATATTTATTTTATCAATTCAATATTATAATTCGATAAACTGGTAATGACAGATTCATTTTATTTTTTAATAGTTTGATGTTTTATCATTTATTTTAACACTACACTAGTTGTCATCACAAAAATATATCTACTAAAGGATACTTTATTTTTTTACTTAATTATAAACTTCATTGAAAATACTTTAAAATACAATATGACATTAATAGTATAATATATAGTGAAAAACATGAATATTAAAACTAAAAAATGAAATTAAAATAATTAATCTCCAAAATATTCAAGAGTTGAAAAATAATTAAAATAAAAAACTATAGACACCTCACAGTATATTTTCCACCATAAAATTAAAAATATATATAAAAAATCTAACATAGATATGTATATATTCATTATTCTACATTTTTAGTTAGTTTATTATGTACTTTTATTAAACATTTATGATTTTAGTAAGTTAATCTAATATCTTTCAACTACTCGTTAGCAACATTAAACTAATTTTTCAGTTACTTATGTCAAAGATAATCAAATATAATTTCCAGATAGTTATAACTTAAATAGAAGATAATTATCCTAGAAATTAGATTATTTTAAAATGGTCTTTGATTAGTAAAAGAAATACATCGAATAGAGTGGACAAATTAAGCTCCTATTTATTGTACAATTAAAAAAGTAACCTGTTTACTGCACGTTTATAATCCAGAAAAAAAAATGTTCTTATATAAACAAGTAATTCAAATTTATAACACTAATTCAATTATAGGATATACTTTTATTTTTTATTTTTTTCCTTGGAGAAGAAAATCAAAGTCTGAATTATTCTCCATAATCTACTTTTAAGTAACCAAATTCCCACACCTAAGTGTGAAGCATTTCCCGTGCCTTGCACGTGCAGGCGATAACGAAGATTCATTAGAACAAATAACCGACTTAAACCTCTGTGCCGTGTTGCAGGATAACACTCTCCTTTCACCACTGTCTTCGTCTTTCTCACCCAACCTCTTTCTCTTCTTCTTCTTCTTCTTCATTTTTCTTCCACCTTCATCCATGTCCATTTCCATGTCCATTTCCACACTTTCCTCTTCAACCTTCCCAAACTCTAATCCCTCTCTCACTTTATCTTCCCAAAAGTTCCCTCTCTTCCCCAAACCCCTTCTTCTTCCCTTTTCCCATCCCCTCTCTCTCCCCCTCCGAACACCGACCTTCCTCTCTCCGCTTCTCTGCAAGTCTCCTGAGGCGGAAGCGGAGGCGCCGACGCCGCCGCCGGAAGACCAATGGCTGCAGAAGCTTCCGGAGAAGTCGAAGCCGCTCTACTCCCACAGCCTGCCCTGCATTGAGGCCTGGCTCCGAAGCCTGGGCTTTTGCCAGAGCAAGGAAGACCGGGCCCTCTGGCTGGTTCACAAGCCCGATTGGCACGCCCATCTCTCCCTTGATGTCACTGATCTCTACATAAGGTGCTTGCCTCTCTTTTATGCTTCCTTCACTTCCTTGCTACTTCAAACAATATTTGATTTCTCTTTTTTCGTTGTAAATTAACTTGCTTTTGCATTGTTATGAGCATGGAGCAATATTTCTGTAAATTACAGCCATTGATTATGGTACACTGAGACTGCAAAATATCAATTCCTTTAATTATTATCATTATTAACGGTGACTGCTGTGTTTTCTTTTTTTTTTTTTTTTTTAAATTTTCACTAGTAGGTCGAATCAAGCATGAAATTTGTTTACTTTTCACATATAATGTGTCGATGTAGTGAAAAAGAGTGATATAGAAACAATATATATAGTAGTAACGATGATGAGCAGAAGAAAACTGTGACAACCTTCCTTTCTTTTTTGTTCTCATTATAAAGAATAAGTTGAGTAGTTGTTCATTATATATATACATCTGCCAAAGTACTGAAAACAGTTGGCAAGGTAAATATTTCATATGTATGTAAATGCTATGCTCAATGTATGTAAATATTTCATACTTCACTGTTTAATAGTCACGTTCTTTGCTAAAATGGACATAGCAAACTTTCATGTATTCCTCAGAGTTTCTAAAGATTGACCATAGAATGTGTTGCATGGTTAAGGATAAGAGCTTTCTCTTTGATTAAAAGGAAGGAGAATGATAGTATGCATTCTGAGGAAGATAGAGGAGCAGCTATGGTTATGAAAGTAGAAAGATGTGGAGTTTGCTCCTTTCCTCTCTAATTATATCTGTTTTGTATGTAGAAACATTCCCTTCCCTGCCTCAAGGGTTGTATTTTTGTGAAAGGCTTAGGAAGGTTTGTCAATCAGAAAGCTCGCAAACTGAAAACATGAATGCCTTTTGTTTCTAAAAGTTGAACTGATGCATAATTTGGATCTGAGAAGTAATTGGTGTCAATATTTGAAAACATAACTGATAATATTACTTCAATGTCTATTGAATTTACGATAAAATGTTGATGGAATTCTTCTTGGAGATTCTGCTGAAGGCATTAAAGAAAAATATATAGACAATATTAAAGGTAGACTTTTTGTCTGCATTTCTGTGACTAGCTTGTTATCGATATCTGGTTTGTCTGTTGGGGACAGAGAAGACCAGGTGCTAGGATTGAACTTCCTCTGATTCATGCTATAACCTTAACATCCTCCAATTAGTCATATTCATAGTTCATACTATCCATAGATCAATAAGTTTGATTACAGAGTAAATTGTTGGTCTTTTAATAACAAGTTGAGTGTGAAATATTTGGTAACTATGGATTGAGTAGTCCCATTGTATTGGTGCATACTGAAGTTTAACTAGAAAGTTAATGTCAATGATTGTATAAATGGTGCAGGTATTTGAAGAGTGGACCAGGGAATCTTGAAAAAGATGTAGAGAGGAGGTTTAGTTATGCTTTAAGCCGAGAAGACATTGAGAATGCTGTACTTGGAGGACCATAGTCATTGTTCTTTCGATCTGTCAAATATACAAAAATGGCTTGATTATTTGTTGAATTGTTAACTTTCATGTCAGCATGGCCTTTTTTTAAAGGAAGCACTAAAGAAAATGTTACCCATGTTTCCCCTTAACATAGATATATTTTTGGTGCTCTGACAGGACACTGTAATGTTAATATAGTTTTTTTGTTGAAAGATGAGTTAGTATTCCTTCAGTCCAAATTCTTTTTAATGTTTTACCTAAATGAAATATTAAAAAAAAATGTACAGCCAGCGTAAAATAATTTTTTTAATAAACTTGTGTCATATGCTTCCGTTAGAGATTTTCCGTCTTCTCGTTAACACCCTAGAAACCATCCATTATATTTCATTGGATTTTCAGCTTCTGCATTTCTCTTATTAGCGTATTTGTAAAATATGGATTTAGTCTCTTAATTTTTAGATAATTTTGGTATTAGGTTATTTTAAAAATTTAGACTAATTATATAAATTTAGTTCTTTTACCAAATTTTATTAAGTTTATTTAATGTTTCGTATGTATTTTACAATTATATTTGAGTTGTTTATATTGTTTATATATTTTTCTTTAATGTTAAGTTAAATACTATTATGAAACGTGTGTTTGAAATGTTAAATAAATTTAATAAAATTTGATTAAAATATTAAATTCATGTATTTTAAAAAATAAGGACTAAATTAATTTAAAATTTTAAAATGAATTAATTTTAAAATTTATTATAAAAATTAAGGGACAAAAACATATTTAAAAAATGTTTTATTATGCCTATGTTTGGATGGACCGTATGCACATATGGATCTGAGGATGAAAGGGGTTTGTTTTTCGGGGCTTCTCCCTGCACCTTTAAAGTTTCTCCTGTACCTTCAAAGATTACGGTTTTGTCCCTCATAAATTTATCTACGCTGGTGGTTGAAAATAATGAAAGCAAAATTTATTGCACGTTACCAGTAAGGTTCCTTTTTATCTCTGCTTCAGTTGCACCCCCAACTTTTCCACCTTCCTTTTTCTTCACTCTCTCCCGTTTTCTTCGCTCTCTCCCACTTTCTCCGTTTTGTTTCGTCCCTCTGCTCACTGTCTTAGTGATTCACTCTCCAGTGGTCCATTGTCCTCTTTGATTCAACCTCCCACAGTAATCCTACTGGTCCCTCACTCAAGCTTCATCCGTGCTTCAAGGTGACTCTATTTCATTAATTTTTGAAAGCTCCTTCTGAAAGCTCCTTCACTTCCAGGTATTCATTCTAATTTGAATCATAATCCAATCCATCGTTGTTATCATTGTATTGTATTGTTTGTTATAACTAGAATGAGCATTGAAATTTAGTTTTGTGTACATTGCGGATGTCGACATCCGTTTCAGAAAAATGTGAAATGGATGTCGACATCTGTTTTGTTAATTTTTTTTTTATATAACGGATGTTGACATCCGTTTCGTTATTTTTTGTTTTTTTTTCTTAAACGGATGTCAACATCTGTTTCAGGAAATTGTGAAACGGATGTCAACATCCGTTTCGTTATTTTTTTGTTTTTTTACGAAACGGATGTTGACATCCGTTTCAGGAAATTGTGAAACGGCTGTCGACATCTGTTTCACTATTTTTTTTGCTTTTTTTTTACAAAACGGATATCAACCTTCGTTTCACTATTTTTTTTTTTGCTTTTTTCACTATTTTTTTTGCTTTTTTTAACGAAACGGATGTTAACATCTGTTTCACTATTTTATTTTTTTTTGCTTTTTTTTTGTGTTTGAGTGTTACGTGAGGTAGCCGTGAAATTAGTGGGTGCAAGTGAGATGAGAGTGTTATGTGATTCGTGAATGTTAAAGTGCGTATTGCATGTTACGTGAGGTAAGTGTAGTGTGTTGCAGTGTGTTAACGTGAGTGAAGAGAGTGAGGTTTGTGCAGTGTGTGGTGTTGTGTATGCACGTGAGAATGAGGGAGTGAGAGGTTAGTATGAGTGGTGAGTGAAGAGAAGAATATGTGATATGCAATGAGAAAAGAAAGAAAAGAAAGGAATGGATGAGAGTGTGGTTGTATTACGTGAGTTAGAGTAAGGTGGTGATATATATGATCAAAGGTGATGATATATAATAGGAAACGGACGGCGAAATCCGCAATTAAAATTTGTGAAGCATATTTCGACATCCGCAATATTAAAATTTATACATTAAATCTTGCATCATAGCCTTGAAACCCTTCTCATCCAAGCTCCCTCCCTGTGTCGTGCCTTGCCTCTCTGCTTCAATGCAATAGAACCAAAGTTCTGAAATGGCGTGTTGTTACAAGTACCACTATCTGTTTCTTCACTCTCATTCCCTCTGGAGAAAGCTTCCACTCCCGCACAACAGAAGGTGGTGCGAAGCTCTTCCCGCCATCACTTGTCATGTCTGTCAAGTAACGGAAGCTGCATGCACCGAAAACAATGAGGTTCAGATCAAAAACAAGAACGAAAAAATGGGAAAGTGGAAGTGAGTGTAAACGGCATTTTCAGATGAATGTAACATGTGTGAAGCCGAAGTTTGGAAACGGAACACAGAGTGCGCGAGGTGAGACTGCATGCGAAAAAGCAACAACATGCAGTGTAGGAAACCAGGCACTGGTTGGAGGAGCTGGTGCGAAATAGGAGGTGGTTATTGATAGTAATTCAAGGTTGTGAAAAGGATAGTTGAAGGGATAGAGAAAATGTGTAGATAGTAGAGTGTGAAAGTAGTAGTTGGAGAAGTGTATTTGTAGTTGAGAGTAGTTGTATTGGATGTTGTGTTAGTTGTTCTTCATG
>Ga0214542_1004853_pt1 | contig 26182 bp, 12 predicted proteins | sample CNSS1metaG_FD_160096 | JGI IMG/M metagenome (GOLD analysis project Ga0214542, IMG submission 160096) | Root nodule microbial communities from cowpea collected in UCLA plant growth center, Los Angeles, California, USA - CNSS1 | ecosystem: Host-associated > Plants > Roots > Nodule | place: USA...
AAAGGAAACAAATCAACCAAGTTAATACAAATATTTACATAAAGAGTAATGAATCATATGAGTATCAATCATATGAAATCATATGAGTAACTGTATCAAATCAATGGACAATCATTAATTCATAACAAAATCAAATTAATCATACAACTGTGATACCTAAACCCATATACACAACATAAATAAAAGAAAATAATAAATAATATTATTTTATGGTCCCCTCTCCCAGACTAAGCCTGTTGCGCATAAACCTTATTACATTCCCATATATCACAAAAGTGAAAAACATTATCTGCACATAAATACAAAACAATTACAAACCTTAGACCCTGCCACAGAAAAAAAACATGAAAAAATCGATTGAACATTTAAGATCTCAAGTCACTTTTGATCTAAGTGAGCAACTTTTTAAATTCTATTGATAATTTTGAGGTATAACAATGAAAGAGTGAACTGGGTAGATCTATCACATTTTATCCCAATTGATTACAGTACAAATTGTCAAGAAAAACATAGTATCCTTCTGCTTATAAGAGCATAGGATCCTTCTTCTGGTAAGAATTTTCTTAGCCAAATGGTGTAATTTGCATTTTTTTATGATTATGAACAAAAACAAATCAAATTAATTAAATAATTGTGATACATAAACCCATGTACACAACATAAATAAAAGAAAATTATAAATATTATTATTTTATGGTCCCCTCTCCCAGGCTAAGCCTGTTGTGCATAAACCTTACATTTCCATATATCACAAAAGTGAAACACATTATCTTCACATAAATACAAAGCAATTATAGACCTTAGACCCTGCCACAGAAAAAACATGAAAAAACAAATTGAACATCTAAGATCTCAAGTCACTTTTGATCTAAGTGAGCAATTTCTTAAAATCTACTGATAATTTTGAGGTCTAACAATGAAAAGAGTGAACTGGGTAGATCTATCACATTTTATCCCAATTGATTACAGTACAAATTGTCAAGAAAAACATAGTATCCTTCTGCTTATTAGAGCATATGATCCTTCTTTTGGTAAGAATTTTCTTAGCCAAATGGTGTAATTTGCATTTTTTTTATGATTATGAACAAAAACAAATAAAATTAATTAGATAATTGTGATACCTAAACCCATATACACAACATAAATAAAAGAAAATTATAAATATTATTATTTTATTGTCCCCACTCCCAAACTAAGCCTGTTGCGCATAAATCTTACATTCTCTTATATCACAAAAGTGAAAAACATTATCTGCACATAAATACAAAGCAATTACAGACATTAGACTCTGCCACAGAAAAAACATGAAAAAACGCATTGAACATCTAAGATCTCAAGTTACTTTTGATATAAGTGAACAACTTTTTAAAATCTATTGATAATTTTGAGGTCTAACAATGAGAAGAGTGAACTGGGTAGATCTATCATATTTTATCCCAATTAATAATAATACAAATTGTGAAGAGCATAGGATCCTTCTTCTAGTAAGAATTTTCGTAGCCAAATGGTGTAATTTGCATTTTTTTTATAAACAAAAACAAATCAAATTAATCATAACTGTGATACCTAAACCCATATACACAACATAAATAAAAGAAAATAATAAATAATATTATTTTATGGTCCCCTCTCCCAGACTAAGCCTGTTGCGCATAAACATTATTACATTCCCATATATCACAAAAGTGAAAAACATTATCTGCACATAAATACAAAGCAATTACAATCCTTAGACCCTGCCACAGAAAAAAACATGGAAAATGGATTGAACATTTAAGATCTTAAGTCACTTTTGATCTAAGTGAGCAACTTTTTAAAATCTACTGATAATTTTGAAGTCTAACAATAAAAAGAACGAATTGGGTAGATCTGTCACATTTTATCCTAGTTGATTATAGTATAAATTATAAAGAAGAGCATAACATCCTTCTGTTTATAAGAGCAATTTTAGAGAAATTGTGTAATTGGTATTCTTAATGATGGAGATGAGCAACTTTTAAAAAAATTAGTGATATGCCAAAGAGGTACAACTTCACCAAAGAGTCGTCCTTTAACCTTAATACAATTTTTATAAACTGGAAGAAGTCTCCATTGTCACGTACAATTTCTTTATTGTTTTTACTATTTTAAAATCTATGTTGTGTTTACTTTTAAAAAGTTATCCATTTTCCTAATTAAGAATAAAAATTACATCATTTAAGTAAAAAAAAAATTATGTTAGACCTCATTTAAAAGTGTTACTTGTTAATTTTATTATTAAATTCGAACTCATGACTCAATGCCTTAGTTCTTATTACCATCTTATTATGAAATAATGTTGATGGGATCATGATTCAATACCATGATTTATTACCATTTTTTAAATCCTTAATGCTAGGATATTAAAGTATTTTAACTTTCATTAAATACTACACAAATTCATTTTTATATATACTAGCACTTGCAAATTTTTAATAAATATTTTGAGGATATAAAAACTAAATATATAAACTTTTTTTAGAATGTGTCGAATATACAAAATATATTTAAAGTATAAAAAAATATATTAAATTATATATTAATTTATATATAAAAAAATTTAGAGGGCTCTCTCCTACTTTATAATCCGTCATAATATATTAACTTATTCAGTAAATTCATGATTATTTCGTGTTATTTGAAAAAAGAAAAGTTAGATTTTTAAATACAAGATAACGAGAAAGAATATTTTATTATTATCACCAATTAGGATTTTAGAAACTTTCTTTTTATTTATTATTGTCGTCAAATAAATAGACTTCAAAACTCTTTTAAATACAATATTTTTTTTTGAAAAATATAAATATGAAACTCTTATCTAAATACCAAATGAAGAAGATTAGATACATTTAAGAGTTAATAAAATATGTGTTAAGATATATGGTGACGACCTCATGGAAATATGGGTTAATCACTCACTTCATGTTGCATTTCCATTGATACAAAGAAGCATGATATAATATTTATGATTATTTCAAATCTTTTTACGTTAGGTTAGGGTTTTAATGTAAAAATTTATTTAAATTTGAATAATTTATCTTTTTTATAGCATGTACATGTTATTTTCTATTTTTTTAGGCCAAAAATAGTTTTGGAATGATTTTTCATTTTAAATAGGTCTCTATATTTTGTGGGTTATTTGTTTATGAAGAAATGTTTTATATCTTTCTTTTATTATTACAACTAAAATTGTGTGGTTGCTTTTTATGATATCATTTATAATAATGCATACATGTTTTTGTTAAACTACTGTTTGCTATAATTGTTGATTGATATTGAAATTTTTTATTATTAAATATTTAAAAATGTGTAATTTAACTGTTTAAATTTAAAATATTGAAGTTAATTTTGTTTATAACAATGAATGCAAAAATTTATTTAAAATTATAATTTAGATTTTAAAACTACTGAAAATTATAAAGATTAATTAACTATTTTAGTTCATAGTAGTATGTTATTTAAAGTGGTAATGTTAAACAAATATGAGAAAGCTAATATTTCATTTTTGTTATTTTATTATTATAATGTATTTATTTGTTGGATTGAGTTAATGATATTGATATCTTTTTTAAGGATTATGACAAATTTGAGATCTGACGATAGAAATGGTGGATTGGGTAGATCTATTATGTGTTTTTCCCACTTGATAACAATACAAATTGTTAAGAGCATAGGATTCCTGCTAAGATTTTTTTTAGCCAAATGGTGTAATTTGTATTTTTTTTTATGAGTAAAAACAAATTAAATTAATAAGATAAGTGTGATATATCAATCCATATAAATAACATAAATAAAGGAAAATAATAAATATTATTACTTTATGGTCCCCTCTCTCGGAATAAGCCTGCTCTGCATAAACCTTTCAGTCTCATAAATCCCAAAAGTGGAAAACATTATGTGTCCATAAATACAAAATAATTTCAGATCCTGCCACAGAAAAAAACATGAAAAAATGGATTGAATATCTAAAATCTCAGGTCACTTTTAATCCAAATGAGCAACTTTCAAAAACTTACTGATAATTTTTAGGTCTAACAATGAAAAGAGTGAACTAACTATATCTATCATTTGATCCCAGTTGATTACAGTACAAATTGTCAAGAAGAGCATAATATCCTTTTACTTATAAAGCATTTTTAGACAAATGGTGTAATTGGTATTCTAAATGACACATATGAATAACTTTTTAAAAAATTACTAATAAATGTGTACAACTTCACTAAAGAATCGTCATTTAACCTTAATATAATTTTTATAATTCGAAAGAAATGTTCACTCTCACGTACATTATTATGTGTTTGTCCTACTTGATAACAATACAAAATATTAAGAGCATAAGATCTTCTTCTGATAAAGATTTTTTAGGCAAATGGTGTAAATTGTATTTTGTTATTAGCCAAAACAAATTAAATTAATGAGATAATTGGGATACCTCAACTCATATACACAATACAAATAAAATCTGCCATTATATATTAACTTATTCAATAAATTCATGATTATTTCATGTTATTTAAAAAAAAGAAAAATTAGATTTTTAAATACAAGGTGATGAGAAGAATACATTATTATTGTTACTTAAGAAGTTCAAAACTTTTTTTTATTTATTATTATCGTCAAATAAATGACTTCAAGATCTTTTTAAATACAACTAACTTTTTTTGAAAAATAGAAATATGAGACTCTTATCTAAATACCAAACTAATGAAAAAAACTAGATACATTAAGAGTTAATAAAATATGTGTTAAGATTTATGATGGAGACCTCATGGAAATATGGGTTAATCACTCACTTCATGTTGCATTTCCATAGATACAAAGAAGCATGATATAATTTTTATAATTATTTCAAATCTTTTTATGTTAGGTTAGGGTGTTTATATTTTGTGAGTTATTTATTTATGAAGAAATGTTTTATATATTTCTTTTATTATTACAACTAAAATTGTGTGGTTGTTTTTTATGATATCATTTATAATAATGCATACATGTTTTTGATGTTTTTGTTAAACTACTGTTTGATATAATTGTTGGTTGATATTGATTTTTTCTTAAATATTTAAAATGTGTAATTTAACTGTTTAAAATTAAAATTGAATTTAATTATTTTATAACAATGAATACAAAAAATTGTTTAAAATTATAATTTAGATTTTAAAAATAATGAAAATTATAAAGATTAGTTAACTATTTAGTTGTGTTATTTAAAGTGGTAATGTTAAAGAAATATGAGAAAGCATAATGACTTAACAAATGTTTGGCTAATATTTAATTTTTGTTCTTTTATTATTATAATGTATTTATTTGTTAAATTGAGTTAACTTGGGATATTTTTAAAGACTATGACAAATTTGAGATCTGACCATGAAAATGATGGATTTGGTAGATCTATTATGTGTTTGTCCTCCTTGATAATAATACAAATTGTTATCGACAATAATACAAATTGTTAAGAGTATATGATCATTCTTCTGGTGGAGATTTTTTTAGCCAAATGGTATAATTTGTATTTTTTTTATCAGAAAAAGCAAATTAAACTAATGAGATAATTGGGATATCTCAATCTATATACACAGCATAAATAAGAGAAAACAATAAATATTAATACTTTATGGTCTCCTCTCCCATATTAAGCCTGTTGTGTATAAACTTTACATTTCCATATATCACAAAAGTTAAAAAAACATTATGTACCCATAAATACAAGGAATTTTCAGACCCTACCACAGAAAAAAAAAAAAAAACATGAAAAATCGGATTAAACATCCAAAATCTCTTTTGATCCAAATGAGCAACTTTTAAAAACCTATTGATAATGTTGAGGTCTAACAATGAAAATAGTGAATTGTGTAGATCTATCACATTTTATCCTAGTTAATTATAGTACAAATTGTTAAAAAGAGTCATAGTATCCTTATGAACAACTTTTAAAAAAATTACTGATATCCCATAATGAAATGTTAACTTTTAAAAGTTATTCATTTTTTTTGTAATTAAGAAGAATAAGAATTACATAATTTGAGTAAAAAATAAAAAACTATGATAATTTGAGTAAAAAATAAAAAACTATGTAAGACGTCATCTAAAAGGGTTGTTTGTTAATCTTACTATTAAATTCAAACTCATGAATCAATGCCTTAGTTTGTATTACCATCTTATTATGGGATGATGCTGATGGGATTATGTTTCAATACCATGTTTTTATTACCATTTATGTTATCCTTTATGGTAGAATATTAAAGTATTTTAACATTCATTAAATACTATACAAAATCATTTATATATATATATATATATATATATATATTAATTAACAGTTGCGAATTTTTAATAAATATTTTGAGATATCAAAAACTAAATATATAAACTTAAAAATATATAAAATATATTAAAAGAGTAAAAAATATTTTAAATTATATATTAATTTATATAAAAAAATGGTGGGCTATTTGCCTTCTTTATAATCCGGCATTATATATTAACTTATTCAATTAATTCATGATTATTTCATGTTATTTAAAAAAGGAAAAATTAGATTTTTATAGACAAGGTGACGAGGAAGAATATTTTAGTATTGTCATCATTTAGGAACTTCAAAACTTTTTTTTATTTGTTATTGTCTTCAAATAAATAGACTTCAAGACTTTTTTAAATACAACAAATTTTTTTTTTTGAAAAATATAAATATGAGACTCTTATCTAATTATCAAACTAATGAAGAAAACTAGATACATTAAGAGTTAATAAAATATGAGTTAAGATATATAATGAAGACCTGATAGAAATATGGGTTATAATCACTCACTTCATGTTGCATTTCCATAGATACAAAGAAGCATGATATAATTTTTTTGATTATTTCAAATCTTTTTCCGTTAGGTTAGGGTTTTAATGTAAAAATTTATTTAAATTTGAATTTGAATCATTTATATTTGTATAGCGCGTAAATGTACATGTTATTTTCTTCTTTTTTTTTTTTACACCAAAAATAGTTTTGGAATGATTTTTCACTTTAAATAAGTCTTTATATTTTGTGGATCATTTGTTAAGAAATGCTTTATATCTTTCTTTTATTATTACAACCAAAATTGTCTGGTTGATTTTTATGATATCGATTATAATAATGCATAAATGTTTTTGTTAAACTACTGTTTGAAATAATTGTTAGTTGATATTGAAATTTTTTTTTTTAAATATTTAAAATGTGTAATTTAACTGTTTAAATTTAAAATATTGAAGTTAATTATTTTATAGCAATGAATACAAAAAGTTGTTTAAAATTATAATTTAGATTTTAAAAATAATGAAAATTATAAAGATTAATTCACTATTTTAGTTTATAGGAGTATGTTACTTAAAGTGGTAATGTTAAAGAAATAAAAGAAAGCATAATGACTTAACAAATGTTTGAGAAATATTTCATTTTTGTTCTTTTACTATTACAATGTATTTATTTTTTGAATTGAGTTAATGATATTGGTATTTTTTTTTTAAGGATTATGACAAATTTGAAATCTGACAATAGAAATGGTGGCTTGGGGAGATTTATTATGTGTTTGCCCCACTTGATAATAATACAAATTGTTAGGAGCATAGGATCCTTTTTCTGGTAAGAATTTTTTTTAGCCAAATAATGTAATTTGTTTTTTTTTTAATGAACAAAAAAAAATCAAATTAATCAAATAATCATGATACCTAAACCCATATACACAACATAAATAAAAGAAAATAATAAATATTATTATTTTATGGTCTTCTCTCCCAGACTAAGCCTATTGCGCATAAACCTAACATCCCCATATATCACAAAAGTGAAAAACATTATCTGCACATAAATACAAAGCAATTACATACACTAGACCCTACCACAAAAAAAAAAAAACTTGAAAAAATGAATTGAACATATAAGATCTCAAGTCACTTTTGATATAAGTGACCAACTTTTGAAATCTACTGATAATTCTGAGGTCTAAAATTGAAAAGAGTGAACTGGGTAGATCTATCACATTCTATCCCAGTTGATAATAGTACAAATTGTTAAGAGCATAGGATCCTTCTTCTCGTAAGAATTTTCTTAGCCAAATAGTGTAATTTGAATTTTTTTTATGAACAAAAACAAATCAAATTAATCATATAACTCTGATACCTAAACCCATATACACAACATAAATAAAAGAAAATAATAAATATAATTATTTTATGGTCCCCTCTCCCAGACTAAGCCTGTTGCGCATAAACCTTACGTTCCCATATATCACAAAAGTGAAAAACATTATTTGCACATAAATACAAAGCAATTACAGACCTTAGACCTTGCCACATAAAAAACATGAAAAAACGGATTGAACATCTAAGATCTCAAGTCACTTTTGATCTAAGTGAGCAATTTTTTAAAATCTAATGATAATTTTGAGGTCTAACAATGAAAAGAGTGATCTGGGTAAATCTATCACATTTTATCCCAATTGATTACAATACAAATTGTCAAGAAAAACATAGTAGCCTTCTGCTTATAAGAGCATAGAATCCTTCTTCTAGTAAGAACTTTCTTATCCAAATGGTGTAATTTGAATTTTGTCATGATATGAACAAAAACAAATCAACTTAATTAGATAACTGTGATACCTAAACCCATATACACAACATAAATAAAAAAAATTATAAATATTACTATTTTATAGTCCCCTCTTCTGGACTAAGCCTGTTGCGCATAAACCATATATCACAAAAATGAAAAACATTATCTGCACATAAATACAAAGCAATTACAGACCTTAGACTCTGCCACAGAAAAAACATGAAAAAACGAATTGAACATCTAAGATCTTAATCACTTTTGATATATGTGAGCAAGTTTTCAAAATCTATTGATAATTTTGAGGTCTAATAATGAGAAGAGTGAACTAGGTAGATCTATCAAATTTTATCCCAGTTGATAATAATACAAATTGTTAAAAGCATAGGATCCTTCTTCTAGTAAGAATTTTCTTAGCCAAATGGTGTAATTTGAATTTTGTTATAAACAAAAACAAATCAAATTATTCAGATAACTATGATACCTAAATCCATGTACACAACATAAAAAAATGAAAATAATAAATATTATTATTTTATGGTCCCCTCTCCCAGACTAAGCCTGTTGCGCATAAACATTACATCCTTATAAATCACAAAAGTGAAAAACATTATCTGCACATAAATACAAAGCAATTACAGACCCTAGACCCTACCACAGAAAAAACATGAAAAAAGAAATTGAACATCTAAGATCTGAAGTCACTCTTGATATAAGTGACCAACTTTTTAAAATCTACTGATAATTGTGAGGTCTAACAATGAAAAGAGTGAACTGGGTAGATCTATCACATTTTATTCTAGTTAATAATAATATATATAGTTAAGAGCATAAGATCCTTCTTCTGGTACGAATTTTCTTAGCCAAATAGTGTAATTTGAATTTCTTTTATGAACAAAAAAAGATCAAATTACTCAGATAACTATGATACCTAAACCCATATACACAACATAAATAAAAGAAAATAATAAATATTATTATTTTATGGTCCCCTTTCTCAGACTAAGCCTGTTGCGCATAAACCTTACATTCCCATATATCACAAAATTGAAAAACATTATTTGCACATAAATACAAAGCAATTACATACCTTAGATCCTGCCACAGAAAAAACATGAAAAAATGGATTGAACATCTAAGATTTCAAGTCACTTTTGATCTAAGTGAGAGATTTTTTAAAATCTACTAATAATTTTGAGGTCTACGAATGAAAAGAGTGAATTGGGTAGATCTATCACATTTTATCCCAATTGATTACAGTACAAATTGTCAAGAAAAACATAGTATCTTTTTGCTTATAAGAGCATAAGATCCTTCTTCTGGTAAGAATTTTCTTAGCCAAATGGTGTAAGTTGCACTTTTTTATGATTATGAACAAAATCAAATCAAATTAATGAGATAACTGTGATACCTAAACACATATACTCAACATAAATAAAAGAAAATTATAAATATTAGGTATAAATATACATTTGGTACCCAAACTTTTTCGGAAAGTTCAATGTGGTACCCGAACTTTAGGAATGTTCAATTTGGTACCCCAATTTTCTAAAGAGGTTCAATTTGGTCCTCTCCGTTAAGTTAGAGTTAACACCGTGTCCGTACAGGACTCGTGTCAAGCCATGAAATTTTTATTTTTTTTTAATTTTTTTTCAAAAAATTATTTTTTTTTTCAAAAAATTATTTTTTTTTTCAAAAAATTTAAAAAACTGTCACGTGTCAGTTTATCATTGTGCCACGTGGCAGCTTACAAGCATGACACGTGACAGTGTAATAGTTATTTTCAATTTAGTACCCTAATTTAAATTTTTGGTTCAATTTAGTACCCCAATTTTTTAAAATCATTCAATTTCGTCCTTTCTTATTTGAGACCAAATTGAACATTTCTAAAGTTCCTAAAAGTGAAACACATTATCTGCACATAAATACAAAGCAATTATAGACCTTAGACCCTGCCACAGAAAAAACATGAAAAAACGAATTGAACATCTAAGATCTCAAATCACGTTTTATATAAGTGAGCAACTTTTTAAAATCTACTGATAATTTTGAGGTCTAATAATTAAAAGAGTGAACTTGGTAGATCTATCATATTTTATCCCGGTTGATAATAATACAAATTGTTAAGAGCATAGGATCCTTCTTCTAGTAAGAATTTTCTTAACCAAATGATGTAATTTGCATTTTTTTTTTACGAACAAAAACAAATCAAATTAATCAGATAACTGTGATACCTAAACCCATATACACAACATAAATAAAAGAAAATAATAAATATTATTATTTTATGGTCCCCTCTCCCAGACTAAGCCTGTTGTGCATAAATCTTACATTCCCATATATCACAAAAGTGAAAAACATTATATGCACATAAATACAAAGCAATTACAGACTTTAGATCCTGCCACAAAAAAAAACATGAAAAAATGAATTGAACATCTAAGATCTCAAATCATTTTTGATCTAAGTGAGCAAGTTTTTAAAATCTACTGATAATTTTGAAGTCTAACAATGAAAAGAGTGAACTGGGTAGATCTATCACATTTTATCCCAGTTAATTATAGTACAAATTATAAAGAAGAGCATGGTATCCTTCTGCTTATAAGAGTATTTTTAGAGAAATTGTGTAATTGGTATTCTTAATAATGGAGATGAGCAACTTTTAAAAAAATTAATGATATGCCAAAGAGGTACAACTTGACCAAAGAGTCGTTGTTTAACCTTAATACAATTTTTATAAACCGGAAGAAGTCTCCATTGTCACGTACAATTTCTTTATTGCTTTTACTATTTTAAAATCTATGTTGTGTTTACTTTTAAAGAGTTATCCATTTTCTAATTAAGAATAAGAATTACATCATTTAAGTAAAAAAAAAATTATGTTATACCTCATTTAAAAGTGTTACTTGTTAATTTTATTATTAAATTCGAACTCATGACTCAATGCCTTAGTTCTTATTACCATCTTATTATGAAATAATGTTGATGGGATCATGATTCAATACCATGATTTATTACCATTTTTTAAATCCTTAATGCTAGGATATTAAAGTATTTTAACTTTCATTAAATACTACACAAATTCATTTTTATATATATTAGCACTTGCAAATTTTTAATAAATATTTTGAGGATATAAAAACTAAACATATAAACTTTTTTTAGAATGTGTCGAATATACAAAATATATTTAAAGTATAAAAAAATATATTAAATTATATATTAATTTATATAAAAAAAATTGAGAGGGCTCTCTCCTACTTTATAATCCGTCATAATATATTAACTTATTCAGTAAATTCATGATTTCGTGTTATTTGAAAAAAGAAAAGTTAGATTTTTAAATACAAGATAACGAGGAAGAATATTTTATTATTATCATCAATTAGGATTTTCAAACCTTTCTTTTTATTTATTATTGTCGTCAAATAAATAGACTTCAAAACTCTTTTAAATACAATATTTTTTTTTTGAAAAATATAAATATGAAACTCTTATCTAAATACCAAATGAAGAAAATTAGATACATTTAAGAGTTAATAAAATATGTGTTAAGATATATGGTGACGACCTCATGGAAATATGGGTTAATCACTCACTTCATGTTGCATTTCCATAGATACAAAGAAGCATGATATAATATTTATGATTATTTCAAATCTTTTTACCTTAGGTTAGGGTTTTAATGTAAAAATTTATTTAAATTTGAATAATTTATCTTTTTATAGCATGTACATGTTACTTTCTATTTTTTTAGGCCAAAAATAGTTTTGGAATGATTTTTCATTTTAAATAAGTCTCTATATTTTGTGGGTTATTTGTTTATGAAGAAATGTTTTATATTTTTCTTTTATTATTACAACTAAAATTGTGTTGTTGCTTTTTATGATATCATTTATAATAATGCATACATGTTTTTGTTAAACTAATGTTTGCTATAATTGTTGATTGATATTGAAATTTTTATTTTTAAATATTTAAAATGTGTAATTTAACTGTTTAAATTTAAAATATTGAAGTTAATTTTGTTTATAACAATGAATGCAAAAAGTTGTTTAAAATTATAATTTAGATTTTAAAACTACTGAAAATTATAAAGATTAATTAACTATTTTAGTTCATAGTAGTATGTTATTTAAAGTGGTAATGTTAAAGAAATAAGAGAAAGCTAATATTTCATTTTTGTTCTTTTATTATTATAATGTATTTATTTGTTGAATTGAGTTAATGATATTGATATCTTTTTTAAGGATTATGACAAATTTGAGATCTGACGATAGAAATGGTGGATTGGATAGATCTATTATGTGTTTGCCCCACTTGATAACAATACAAATTGTTAAGAGCATAGGATCCTTCTTCTGGTAAGATTTTTTTTAGCCAAATGGTGTAATTTGTATTTTCTTTTTATGAGTAAAAACAAATTAAATTAATAAGATAAGTGTGATACATCAATCCATATAAATAACATAAATAAAATAATAATAAATATTGTTACTTTATGGTTCCCTCTCTCAAAATAAGCCTGCTCTGCATAAACCTTTCAGTCTCATAAATCACAAAAGTGAAAAACATTGATGTGTCCACAAATACTAAACAATTTCAGATCCTGCCACACAAAAAAAACATGAAAAAATGGATTGAACATCTAAAATCTCAAGTCACTTTTAATCGAAATAAGGAACTTTCAAAAACCTACTGATAATTTTGAGGTCTAACAATGAAAAGAGTGAACTAGCTAGATCTATTATTTTATCCTAGTTGATTACAGTACAAATTGTCAAGAAGAGCGTAGTATCCTTTTACTTATAAAGCATTTTTAGACAAATGGTGTAATTGGTATTCTAAATAACGTATATGAATAACTTTTTAAAAAATTACTAATAAATGGGTACAACTTCACTAAAGAATCGTCGTTTAACCTTAATATAATTTCTATAATTCGAAAGAAGTATTCATTCTCACGTACATTATTATGTGTTTGTCCTACTTGATAACAATACAAATTGTTAAGAGCATAGGATCTTCTTCTGATAAAGATTTTTTAGCCAAATAGTGTAAATTGTATTTTGTTATTAGCAAAAACAAATTAAATTAATGAGATAATTGGGATATCTCAACTCATATACACAACACAAATAAATAATAATAATAAATATTAGTACTTTATGGTCTTCTCTCCCATGTTAAGCCTGCTGTGCATAAACCTTACATTCTCATATATCACAAAAGTGAAAAATATTTTGTGCCCATAAATACAAAGCAATTTCAGACCCTACCACAGAAAAAAAAAAAACATGAAAAAACGGATTGAACATCCAAAATCTCAAGTCATTTTTAATCCAAATGAGCAACTTTTTAAAACTTACTGATAATGTTGAGATCTAACAATGAAAAAAGTGAGCTGGATAGATCTATCACATTTTATCCCAATTAATTACGGTACAAATTGTCAAAAAAAAATATAGTATCCTTCTACTTATAAGAGCATTTTTAAACAAATGTTGTAAATGGTATTGTTAATAACAGAGATGAACAACTTTTAAAAAAATTACTGATACGCCAAACAAGTATAACTACACCAAGAAGTCATTGTTTAACCTTAATACAATTTCTATAAACCGGAAGAAGTCTTTATTCTCACATACAATTTCTTTATTGTTTTTACTGTTTTCAAGTCTATGTTGTGTTAACTTTTAAAAGTTATCCATCTTTTTCGTAATTAAGAATGTAAACTACATCATTTGAATTAAAAAAAAAATATGTAAGACATCATGTAAAAATGTTGCTTGTTAATTTTACTATTAAATTCGAACTCATGCACTACTAAAAAATGTTTTATTAGTAACTAATTTTAGTGATCAAATATTGTGAGTCATTATAATGATTAATTTAGACACCAATTCACAAAGTAAAAAATTATTGGTTACTAAAATAGTCACTATTATGAATAAAAAATTATAATTAGTCACTAAATTGATCTTTAAAATTAACTACTATGATTTTGGCTACCAAAGGAGATTGGTCACTACAAATTAGCTACCTAGATTTTGTCTATCAAAATGACTTAGTTTTTAAATTGGTCTCTAATTAATTAATGACCAATTATAATTTTTTATTTATAATAGTGATTATTTTAATAACCAATAATTTTATATTTTTTAAATTAAAATCTAAATTGACAATTATATATAATGACTAATAATTTTTTGTTACTAAAATTAGTTACTAATAAAGTATTTTCTTACGATGATGATGACTTATTATCATTTTATTATGATGGGATACTCTTGATGAGATCATGATTCAATACCATGTTTTTATTATCATTTATGTTATTATTTATTGTAGGATATTAAATATTTTAACATTCGTTAAATACTACACAAATTCATATATATATATATATATATATATATATATATATATATATATATATATTAGCGGTTACGAATTTTTAATAAATAATTTGAGAGTGCCAAAAACTAAATATATAAACTTTTTTAGGATGTGGAATATATATAAAATATATTAACAGTATAAAAAATATTTTAAATTATATTAAATTATACATAAAAAAATTGGACGGCTCTGCCTTCTTTATAATCCGCCATTATATATTAATTTATTCAATAAATTCATGATTATTTTATGTTATTTAAAAAAAAAAGAAAAATTAGATTTTTAAATACAAGGTGACAAGAAAGAATATTTTATTATTGTCATCATCAATGGCAGATTTTAACCACAAATTTTGAAATGGTCAAATTAATATAATTTTTTCATCATTAGATTCTTGGATGATTAGTATAATGTTTCAAAAACTGGTTTCAATTGAATAATTTAATCTTTAGTATAATGTTGTGAAAAAATATAATTTATCTCGTTTCCATTTTCACGAATAACTTCACTCTTATCACTTTTGAATAATGAATTTATTCTTTTATTCTTCATCAATATACCTATTTTTTTAAATAATGTTTAAAATAATTTATCGTAACTTAATAAAAAATTGAAAGGCGTAAGTATTAAGGAAAAATATATTATAGTTAAGTCACAATTAAAAATCGGTTATAAAAAAACACATAATGCATTATTGTTTCTTCTATATTCAGAAAAAAATAATATACTAAAGGCTCATGAGATAAAAATAATAATATTAATTATTAAATTAATGTTTCATTATCAATTAAGATAAAAGATAATTACTTTTTTTTTCAAAAAAGAAATATGACAAATGAGAAATGAGAAAAAAAATAATGACTTTATATGTAACTCCCTTTTTTCTTCAAAAAACAAAAAACATATGAGTGAGAGATGAGTACAATTTGTGTAAAACTAACAAGACAAGAAAAGACATAAAAAATATTTTAATAGATATTTGGTTTAATTACTCTTTTAGTTATTGTTTTAGTTCAAAAATGTTAAGTTGACCCTTTATTTTACTTTTTTTTAATTTCAATTTGGTTCTGAAGTTTGCCAAACTGATGTAATTTGGTCATTTTTACTCAATTTCTTCAAACAGATCAATTCCATGCTTTTTCATTAAAATTGAAGCTGTAAATAAAAATGGTTTATTTTGTTGGTGTAATTAACATAATCCCACCCACTATCAATCTTGATGAAAATTATTGATCTGCTTCAATCAATTTAACCAAAATGACCGTATTGTATCAATTTTTTAAAAGTGAGGACCAAATTAAGACTAGAAATTACTTAAGGACCAACTTGACTTTTTTGGATAAAAATATTGATCAAAAGATTAATTAAACCTAAGTATTTTTATTCTTTATATGTTTAATTTTATGTTCTATTATTTATTACCTTAATTGTTGTGTTTTATAAAAGAAATAGAAAGACAAACAATTTAATTTCAATCCATTTATAAACCGTGCCATATTTTTATCGAAAAACATGTTTGTCTCATCTTTTATTTTTGTTCTTTTAATATTATAATATATTTATTTGTTGAAATGAATTAATGATATTGGTAATTTTTTTCAATGATTATGACAAATTTGAGGTCTGATAATAGAAAGACTGGACTCAATAGATCTATCACGTGTTTGTCCTAATTGATTTACAGTAAAAATTATCAATAAGAGCATAGTATCATTCTTTTTGTAAGAATTTTTTTAGAATAATGGTGTAATTTGTATTTTTATTTATATCAATGTGCAACTTTTAAAAATATTACTGATACTTTTGAGATATGACAATGAAAAGAGTGAACTCGGTAGATCTATTAAATGTTTGTCCTAATTGATTATAGTAGAAATTATCAAAAGGAGCATAATATCCTTCTTTTAGTAAGAAATTTTTCAGCCATGTCCCTCCAAATTATTTTCTATTTATATAATTTAATATATAATTTTAAATATATTTTATATATTTAATATGTGTTTATATTATATATATATGAAAACTCATCCTTTTTCTTTTGTTGTCCGCATTTATTTTTTAATTTTACTTTTAAAATATTTTTTTAAATGAAAATAATCATTTTATTAATATTATTTTTTAAGCGGTCATCTGTTTAATTTAATCATTTTTCGATTTGAATGTTTTTTAAATTTAATCATTATAAATAAAAATTAATTATAGTTATTATACAAATTATTTATATTTAATTTTATAATAATAATAATAATTTTATTATTTTTTATTATCACAAAAAAAATAAGTACAATGTTTTTACTAGTTTACATAAAATTTTTTGGATTAATCTTTTGCTTTATTTTCGTTCAAAAATATCATGGTTCTCCAGTTTTTTTTAGTCTCAATATGATTCTGATTTTCTGAAAAAATAATGCAATTTAGTCCTTTTTCGTTAAATTTTTTGGATTTGATTAAGGTTTTTTCATCAAAATTGAAGTTACGAATAATGATGTTTTGCTTTGTTGGTGTAATTCACATAATCGTAATGTAAATTTTGATGACTTAAAAAGACTAGAGAATCAACTTGACATTTTTGGATGAAAAAATATACCAAAAGAGTAATTTAACCAAAATTTGACATCCGAAAATATTGGTGGAAGACTCGCCACTATTTGTAAGTTGTATATAGGGGTGACAAAATGGATTGGGCCAGCCCGTTAGTCCGTGTTAAAAGGAACGGGTTAGGTTGAAGATTTCAACCCGTCAATCCATTCTAGCTCGTCTTATCCAACCCATCAACTTAATAGGTCAAAATACATGCCAGCCCGTCCTGGCCCATTTTAATCTTTGTTTTCTTTTTCCTTTCCCCACACATCTTTCTAGATGACTCATTTATTTTTCTTTTAGTCAAACTTTTCTATTTTACAACGTTTTAAATATATTGTTGTTTTATTGGACTTCTAACTATGTCTAAAAATTCAAGGTCATGAAACTTCTTTAGTCTAACATAACCTAAATGGAGAAGGGTCTTCGAGATTAACAGAGAGAATAACTTTCACATTTTTTGGAAGTGAAAAAAAAGAGAAAAAACTAGTTGACATACTCACTTAACTATAAAATTAAAGTTATTTTCAAAATAAGGTTATGATCGTTGCTTTATTTATGGTGGGAACAAACTGAATTTTTTTGCAACATATTCAAAGAATATATTATTCATCTCGACCATTAGGATTGTGAATCGAAAGTTTATGATTAGAGAAATCATTTTTTATTGTTGCGTTATTTTAGATTTTTCTTTCTTTTTTTTAAAACTTTGATATATATATATATATATATATATATATATATATATATATATATATATATATATATATATATAAACTTTTGTAGTTGATTCCTTCAAAATTATTTTGTATTTTATAATAAAAGATATTATTTTGTTAGTGGTTGATAGATATTGAATAGAAAAAATGAAATGTTTGCATGTCGCCATATTTGTTGGTCCTCCTCAAAGATTCTTATAAATTTGGGAAAATTACTTTCGCTGTATTGATATTATAGATAGAGTTTCTTTATCCAACAAAAATAACAAGGGAGAGACCATTGGATGGTGGGATACTCATCATGATAAATGTCTCCATCCATGTCATTGTAGGCAAAAGTTGCAATAGTAAAGAAGGAGCAAACATGTTATGCTGTTAGAAATGTATCACGACTCTCATAATGGTTAAAAAGTGTTGGAAATAGGTAATTTAAAAATAAATAAATAAGTAATTTTACTATTATTCATATTTTGATGGATTATTGATTTTATGAGTAAATATTATTTATGGGTAAATAAGTTTTAACTTTATTGCATTTATTTTGTTTTAAATTGGATTTATTACAAATTATTTTTATTTAATGAGATTGAATATTATTTACTTATAAATACTAATGTATTTTCATAAGGATTGGACACAAAACAACACATTAACTCATACAAAGTGTTTTAGTATCCTAGTTTATATTGTGTTATAAGAAATTGATGTTCATAAGGTTTAGAGATTTTTTACTACATTGGATCGATCTGAAGATAGTTATGTCTTGGGAGAGAAACACGTCCAAGTTTGTTTTGTCCTGTGTTTACACTTTCAATGTTCTGCGTGTCACAACTCAAACTATTTATATTCCTTTCTTTAATTATAATTGTATCATAATTTTGCTATTATTGGTTTGACGGATGAATCTTCTATAATATATATGATTTTCTAATTCTTATATAGAAAAAATTATTTTTATTTTATTTTACTCATCATTATTCCTCTTATCGCAAAAGTTAGAGATGTTGTTATATAATATATGTGTCATGGACATGACTAAGTCATTCTCAAGTATACTTGAAAAATTTATGGATAAATATTTTTTTCCTGCTTGTAACAACAAATAAAATTTCGACTTATACTTTTTTGTGATATATAGAGTTACTAATTAGTTTGTTATGATGTTTGATGTCATGGACATATTTTAAGTGCTTTGTCTACAAATATTTATACAATATCTTATCATATTAAAATTGTTACCATTAATTAAGTAATGTGAACCACTTAAATTGAAATATGAGTGTTGAAAATTTTTATGTAAATAATCTTGTGAAAAAAATAGTTGAATTAAAAATGATTAATAATACACGTTTTCTTTTTTCAGATTCATGAATTTAAAAATTTTGTTTATTATATGAAATTAAAATTAATTGTTTTACTTGACACATGCTTATGAGTTTTATGATTTGAAATTATCTCCTTTATGATTTGATTGTGCTCAAAGTTTAAAACATAAGCATGAAAAAGTGTCTTTTGATGGTTTGATTATGTGTCTTGTTTTGCAAAAAAGTATCGTTTTTATTTGTCTACATGCTAATACAAATTTTTTTATACAAAAAATAAAGAAAAAATATTTTTTTATTACTTAGTGTTTTTTAGTACAATAAGGTTGCTATCTTTACATGTGGTGTTTTTGTTGTTAAAAGACATATTTGTAATGGTTTTGTTTAAGTTAAGGCTTACGTCTTTATATTTAAATAAAATATCTAGTGTTTCTTTTTTTATTATTAAAGATGTTGAAAGTTGTGATATGTGACATGTTGGACTATGTCACATAAATTAAAATTCTATTAGAACAATCATGTCTCTTATAATTTTATTGCTAAATCTTCCATTGATTTAAGGCAAAATTGAGAAATTAAAATATCCAGAATGCATAACTATATAAATATATTTTTGAGAAATTGACATGTGAGTGTTGTCTTAGATTATGCAAATATGGTTTTAATATTTGAGTCTACTGACTTATTTTATGTCTCAGCAGCGAAGGGCAATTCTCCAAAATAAAATTATAATTACTCCAAATTAATTAAAAATCCAAAACAATAACTACATGAAAAGATTTTTCAGAGGGTCTTCTTTCTCTCGAAAACTAGGTAAGTCCAAGACTCTTTTCACTTTGTAATAGATGATTATTTCACAACAACCATTTTTTCAACAAATGGGTACATAGTAGTATCAACAAGTGTCGTATCCACAGGATATAACAAGTATTTTGGTAGTTTAATTTTTGAGGTTTTTTGATTGATAGAGGGTGCAAGTAAATAAAAAGAGTAGTAATTAGATAAATTGAATGGAGTAGTGACTATGAATTGATTTCATCTCATCTTCTTTTTCTACTACACCACTACCATCTTGTTTACTTACTATGCAAATCATTCAATATCTTGGGAGTACTCTTTCTATGTAGATCTGGATTCATCCTTGCTACACTAGAACCTAAGGACTCCAAACCTCAATGTGATTCCTCTTCCTCAACTCCTGGTAGAATGAGTCCTTGCTTTAATGTGCAAGACTCTCTCCTCCAACATCCACTTTGGTATGCCATAGGACATCCGGTACATGTATGATGATTTGATTGGAACATAGTTTGAGACTGGTTTTCCAACTCAAAATTCAAACCAGTTAAATAGATGAGTGATCAAGTCATCATTAAGCATAAATCAAACCACAAACAATTGAATGAAAGCATAGATAAATACCCAAAAAGTAGAAGTGAATAGAATCATAATTGATTGCATCAAACTTTGACATGAGGGAGTTCAACTACTCATAGAATATTACAATGCAATTCCAGCAACATCTACACATAAGATCCACACTAAGGGCACCTCTCTCGTGCCTCACAGACCCTATTCTACCTTACTGCTACATTGTGGAGCCTCAATGCTTGAAATGAGGACCCAAACTCTTTATTTATAGGAATTTTTGGGTGGTGCTCAGCCTAACTTTTGGTGCTCAGCCACACAGATTACTTCACAAGTGGCTTTCCTTCTCAGTTCAGCCCCTTATCCTGGTGCTTAGCATGTGACCTTTCCTTCTTGGAAGCGTTTTCTTGGCCGCTCAGCCTCATGGATTTGGTCTCCAGTTTCCTTGCAAAGAGGTTTTTCTCATGAGGCTCAGCTCCATTTCTTGTGTTCATCCAAAAAATTCAAGTATGTTGTCTTATCTTTTCTACTTCCATGGCTCAGCTCTAGTATTATAGATCAGCTGCATACTTGATATTTTCTTTTATTTTTATCGCAAAACAACAAAATATCATTATAATTCATAAAATTATATTTCTCAATATCTCATTATGTATCTTAAGCTAAGGAGTTTATTTTGTACACAATTGATACATGATAAATGACAATTTCAAACAAATGGAAAATTTATTTATTATTGACAGTTATTGACTTCTTCGATATGCTTCTCTACTTGTCAAGGTTGTGTATTTGTGTTTTTTATTTTTGTTCATTTTCTCTTAATTTCAAATCCCCCATTTGATTTACTTAATCCCCTTTCAATACAATTCACGCTCATAGAAAACAACTATAATTAATTAATTTATTTTCAAATTTTTGGTCATATTCAATCATGTTGCTCACGTAGTTTTCCAACTTTTTTGGTGGGAACATATTTTCAATTATTAAGTTAGCTGATATTGTTTGGTTTCATATCATGCAAAATAAAGCAATAAGTACACTAGCTAATCACATCAAGTAAAAGTTTCGGAGTTTTGCGCGCATGATATAATCTTCTCCGGATCCGAATAATTGATTTCTTCTTTTATGACATTACCAATATTTTTATTATAAAATGTTAGGAGTGATTTTTAGTTTTTAAATTTTAAAAACTAAAATTTTTATTTTTATTTTATTTTAACGTTTGAGGAAACTATTGCCAATTGTCTAATTTTTCTTTATGAAATTGATTTTAGGAACCAAATTAATAGTTTTCTATAAATATTCTTCACGCTTTAAAGAAGAGAAAGAGATAAAAATATGAGTGAAAATAAAGGTGGTTTGAATTAGAAGAAATGAAGATAAATAAGAAAAAACATGAAATATTAAAATATTGCTTTATTTTTTATTATTTATTTACTAGTATTATTTTATTAATTTACTATATATTAAAAAAATTGAAACTAAAAAACTACTTCGTAATCAATTATGTGAATTCTATAACTAATTATGGCTCATTTTTAAAGTTAAAAATTAATCAAAACACTATATAATTGATCATGTAACTCACATGATCAATTAAATTATTATTTTTCAGTTTTTGTTTGCACAATTTTTGGTGGAATATGTTTCTTTCTTATTTTGCACACTTTCTCTTTTAAGTGTACACAATCAAGCGACTATTCTTTCCCTGTCTTTCCCTTCCTCTTTTTTCGCATCCTATCTTTTTGAACATTAACGAATGTATTTCATAGTAGATGTTGAATCGATATATTATGTAAAACGGTGTAAATAATTTCAATACTAGCATCAAACATATTTGATACAAAAAAAAAAGTTAATATTATTGAGTTAAAAAGACTACATTAATTCATTTTTAAAGTTTAGAAATTAAAATGTATCAAAATTTCAGACATGGACGAATTCTAATTTTGGATCAAAGTTTAGAGACTAGAAACATAATTAACTATTATGTTAATGTTATTCGTAATTACAAAAAATAAAGATGTTATTTAAGATAAAAAAAGAAAAAACACTCAAAAGCAAGGATATACAAACGAACGCTAAAGAAGGAAAAACTCAGCCACTTTCAATTCTTCTTCCATGGCAATGTTAGTGGGCTCCCTCCACCAACTCTTCCTCCACCAACTCTTCCTCCACACTTTTCGGATTCATAGCCATGATCGACGATCCATTGACCATGAGACCCGAACCCGAATCCAAACTCGTGGGAAAGGCCCAAGGAATATACGGAATGCGGTGTTCTCCACCGTGAAGGAAATGCCAATTGTTGTAGAAAGTGGAGTTTTTCGATTCGCACGTGGGTATGCTCAGGCGAAGACTCATACGTTTGATCTAAAGACTTGGAATGTCGTCGTGGAGTACAACATCTATGTGTTTCATTATTAACCAACCGGTTCTTCATAATGTAGAAGCCATATAAAAGTAAATTTTAATATAAGTATATTTGCCTGTCCTGTAATTATGTCTTATTCGTAACTGATATAAAAAGGTTTAAAATAACATATATAAAACATCTTATTTGTGTTAGCGAGTGTATTCTAGTTGGTATTGATATTAAAGTTAGTGCTCCAAAATGACAATTAGATCAAAAGATGGTACTATAACAAACAAGCTATCATGACAATAGATATCAAAATATTAAACATATATTAGGAATATTCCAAGTGTGAGTCAAAAGTTTCACATTAGATAGAATAGAACACTATATAAGAATTAAGGTCCATAACACCATTGTCTTAAGGTTTTGGGATTAAAAATTGTGTCAAATGTCTTATATGTGTAAGACTAATGTCATATAACCATATAAAACCATAATCTCAAATGCCTATAACCCATATGATAAAATATAAACCCAACAACATGATTAGACCATAAGGTTATATGATGCTAACAAATTTGTCAATTGAGAAAATGATAAGATGTGATACCTTAGAAGCATATTTTAGGCATATCGTAACATACATTGAGATACTAGATCATATAAGCATAGTTTACTTGCACAAGAAACAACACTAAATAATATGCAAATTTCTAGAATAAAATATTCATATTCTTTCGTGTTTTTCTCCATATTTGACTATTTGAATATAATTTGATAAAAAAAAATGCTTAGAATATTTATCCTTTGAAAAATCTATATAAGTGATTTTAATTTTTCTACTAATAAATCTATCAAATTTGTATCAACATTTCGACATTGACTTGGATCATATATATTTTTATCAAGATTCGAATTAACATCAGCCTCTCAATCGTCCTTGTTATCATAAGTTTGAGAATCAGATTTATCCTCATTACAAACCACTTCTTTTACTCTATTGTTGTTGTCTCTAATACCTATATTGTTATTATCTTGTTCATTCAAAAAGAACCCACTTATATTTTTTAATTCATTTTTTTATCTAATTTTATAATTTTATCCATAACTCCTTTTGCTAATGCAATTAAAGCCTCCACACTTCTTATCTTCTAGAGTTTTGAATTACCTAATTCATATTTTTTAATTGAAATGTCTATGTATTTTTATATGAAATAATAAAACATTATAATATATAAAACACTATTAAAAATAAATATATAAAAAAGAATGAGTTAAAACAATAAAATTTGATTATGGTTTTAAGAAAATAAACTCACCTATAAACTCATTATCTTGAAGTCTTAAGTTTATTTCTTTTTTTTAATAAGTGCTAAAATTTAATTTCTATATTTTTATAAACCTACATAATTTAGTTTAAGATTAATCATTATTAAAAAAATAAAAAAGAATTGACGATCAATCACGTAGTTGATTAGAATTTGAGATAAAAGTTTATATATATATATATATATATATATATATATATATATATATATATTAGATTAAAGATTACTAATTTAACATTTTTTAATAAAAAAGACAATTATATTTTGATAAAAAAAAAATGAGTAACCACGACAACTTAAGGTCTAAAGAGGTAAACTAAGTGAATTACATCACAACAAAATTTAATTTTTGACTTTTAGCCTTTTACCTAATATGACACAATATCCCATTGAAAAAATAAATAAATGTCAATTAGCTCGTACTACCACTTAAAATGGATATTGTGAGAGACATATACAACACATAAGAGATGGAAATAAAATAAGGTTAAAATACTTTTTTGTCCCAATTTTCGTCAAGTTTTTTCAAATAAGTTCTAATTTTGGTTTTGTGTTCAAATAGGTCTCAATTTTCGTCAATTTTGTTCAATTGGGTCTTTTTTTGCTAACACTGTTTAAATCATTAACGGCCATTAACAGTGACTGCCACGTGTCATTTCGTGGTTTTTTTGAATTTTTTTTATTTTTATTTTTAATTTTTAATTTTTTTTTAAAATTTTTTTTAAAATTTTTAATTTTTTTAAAATGTACACGTGTCAACCCAGGAGCATGCCACATGTCACTTTGTGGTTTTTTTGAATTTTTTATTTTATTATTTTGAATTATTTTTTAAATGTCCACGTGTCAATCCAGTAGTGTGTCACGTGTCAAAGTCAATATTCTATATTCAATTTGGTCCCTATATTTGTTATTTTTGTTCAATTAGGCCCTCATTTTTGTTAAGATTAACCAATTTGGTCCCTATATGTGACCAAATTTAATTTTTATATCAAAGTTATAATTATGTGAATTTTAATATATTATATAAAAATATTTAATAAAAAATGTGAATTTTAATATAAAAATTAAATTTGGTTTTAATTTTAAATTTGGTTTTAATTTGGAGAGGGACCAAATTGGTTAATGTTAACAAAAATTATTGAACAAAAATAACAAATATAGGGACCAAATTAAATTTAGAACATTGACTTTGACACGTAGCACGCTACTGGGTTGACACGTGGACATTTAAAAAAAATTAATTTTTTTTAAAACATTTTAAAAAAAATTCAAAAAAACCACGAAGTGACATGTGGCACACTTCTAGGTTGACACATGTACATTTAAAAAAATTAAAAAAATTTAAAAAAAAAATTAATAAAATTTAAAAAAAAAATTCAAAAAAACCAATTTAGTATTTTTCTATTGATTCCCGTCCAATCCAAATATTTTCTATCCGGATTTATAATAATAGTATCTTCTGCTATATAATTCTTGATAAAAATATTACTTATTCTATCAAATAAGTCTTTTTT
>Ga0214542_1004856_pt1 | contig 26175 bp, 17 predicted proteins | sample CNSS1metaG_FD_160096 | JGI IMG/M metagenome (GOLD analysis project Ga0214542, IMG submission 160096) | Root nodule microbial communities from cowpea collected in UCLA plant growth center, Los Angeles, California, USA - CNSS1 | ecosystem: Host-associated > Plants > Roots > Nodule | place: USA...
TAGGTATATTGATGAAGAATAAAAGAATATATTCATTATTCAAAAATGATAAAAGTGAAATTATTCGTGAAGATGAAAACAAGATATATTATATTTTTCACAACATTAAACTAAAGATCAAATTATTGAGTTAGAGGAACCAATTTTTAAAACATTATACTAATGATCCAATAATTTAATGATGAAAGAATTATACTATTTGGCCCCTCCAAAACTTGTGGTTAAGATTCGCCACTGACTAAGGTATTCCTAACAATCCTAATCACAGTTCTTCTACATATCACAACTAAAATGCACATAATCAAAAATTTTCACACTTCTATCATACCACACATGCTCAACCACAATATAACATATTCAATAGAACTAAAAATTAGTACAAATCCCAACAAGCAATAATTATAGGCTTAAGATTTCACAACATGCAATTTCCTTCAACAATTAACACAATACATGAATATTGTAAAAGTTAAAATTTAGTTTCCCTCACCTTGTATGACAACTTTAACATCTTTAAGACTATCTTTAACTTGTATCTACACATAAACAAGAACTATCAACAAATATTCATATAAATGATTCTAAGACATATGCAAACCGAAAAGACCCACATCCAAAAAGAAAACAAATTGGATATAGAAGTCACCGTGATAATTAATCTAATGACCTCGGATCTTCAAACAAATAAACATGGAATGAAAACAGTAAAAAAGAAGATAGAGAGTATTTTAGAGAAAAATTTCTAGAAAAATAGTGTATTTTTAAATAATGAAACTCACTTATGAAATTTCTATTTATATTTAAGCATTTTAATATTAAAATATTCAAGTCTTATTATTTTAAATATACTATCATTCTAAAATATTATTTTGTAGGTGCTTACAATTATATCTTAAATAAAGAGGAAAACTCATATAAAGAGAAAATAAGATAATTTAGTATATGAAATAGTTAGTTAAACTTTTATTATACCAAATATTTTCTTCGATATGTAAAATAAATTAAATTTTAATGATTCAGTAAAAATATGTGGTGCTTTGGATGAATATTATTTGATATGCACTTCTTTCTTCTCAACTATTTTTCAAATCTTTTTAAATGGAATATCAATGTGTTTGGACCAATTATAAAACACTAAGTTTCAATATAAGGAATAAAAGTCACTTGTTGTCAATATCTTTTTTATATTAACAAAAGAGCCTTATATTTTTTAATATGTAAAAACAAGCAACCAAGATGATGGATATGGCAGTCACGACATGAACCTAATGGAAAAATTAAATGACATGAACTCAATTAAAAAAAATATAAATATCTTTAGTACTTAATTAACAAAAAAAGAATTAAAAAAATTTAACTAAAAATACCAAATTTATCATAAAGTTGAAACTTAATCAAATCAATTATAAAAAGATGGTTTTATAAAGTATTTTACAAACTTTATTCAACCCTTATTAACTAACATGTTATTAATTCTTACATACTAAATGTTAAATATATTTCTATAAAATATTATTTTATGGTTATAAAATTATTATTTTGAATTGTTTCTTTGTGTTGAACATAAGTTAGATGAGTAAGATTGGAGATTTTGTTCAGAGGTTCCATGATTTTTTCAGCAAGTTAAATTTATTAACGAAGACCAAAAATTGGAGATGCGGGGTATCGATCCCCGTACCTCTCACATGCTAAGCGAGCACTCTACCATCTGAGCTACATCCCCATACATGATAAATGATCATTTTACAGAAAATAGTACAATACTATTCTGATTAATTTGTTTAGTCTGGGATTTGAATTCTGTTATAAATGGCCCAAAATTAAAGTTACAGATTCATTGTTATACGGTCCACAACTCATCCTTCATTAATTGGTGAAATTAAAACTCTCACCATTCCCAAGGTTCATTACAACATGGTCCATATACTCTCGTTGTTCAAAATGATACCTCAAAATTCAACTATTTTTCTGCTTGTATTTAAGCTGGATTTATATTATTATATCTATGGCATTCGGTGTCACAATTTGAACTTATAGCTCAATAATGATAGTATGTTTTAACACCAAGTTCTTGCTACAAAAATTTTATTAGGAATTTAGGACTTTATGTTAATTATAGACGAGTATTTTTATTAAAAAAAATCTTAAAGTAGAAATTAATTTAAGAAATTTTAAAAATAATTAGTGATTATAATGACTAATTTAAATATCAATTTTAAAAAATATTAATTACTAAAATAATCATTATTATAAATAAAATATTATAATTAGTCATAGAGACTGATTTAAAAACTAATTAATTTAGTAGTCAAAACTTTAGTAGTTAATTTTTAGTGATTAATTAATTTTTTTAGTATAATTTTTTCATAATAATAATTATTTTAATAATTAATAATTTTGTAAATCAATATCTAAATTAATTATTGTAATTACTAGCAGTTTTTAAGACTAAAATTAATTACTATTTAAAAAATTTCTTCTCATGTTCGTCACACAAAAAGATTAATATTTCTTGAGTTTGACAATACCAAATAGAATTTTTATTAAACAATGAGTCCTCCATCAATCCAATTTTCTTACTATTTAAGCTGGAGTCTTGTGTAATAAATAATAATAAAATCCTTTTCACCTGACTTTTGTTTTCTAGAAACTGTATTTATATGAGGTTAAAATAAACTTATGATTACACTTTTATCATGCTTATTATTCACCCATTCATAAGGTGGAGACATACACCTTTGATTGCTTGCTAATTATAAAAAAACAAAAACTTTTGATTTCCTTAATATTTTTTTATTCAAACAATTGAAGATACGTAACCTACGAAGCGCTCATTACGAAGTCTCTTAGAACATTTCCACCGTCAAATATATAGTTAAAAGGAAAATAATTTTTTATTATTAAATTTTGACAACTTTTTTATAATTATAGATATATTTTTTAAATAATTATTTTTTATTCTTAATATTACGAAATCATTTAAAATATGACACATCATGTTATAAAAAAATTGTCAAAATTTAATAATAAAAATATTATTATTCTAATTAAAATTACAATAAAGGTGGCACAATACTCCATGTTTGGTTGCTAGCATAATAACAAGTTCAAGGTGGCACAGTAATCACTATATATCAATGTAGTTAATTAATACACAATACACATATGTTTAGCATAATGGGTTTTAAAGCACAAAGCAAGTGCGTTGTAGTAAATATAGGTCATTTACATTTTGTAGTACTTCTTTGTAGCATTACCTTCTACCATTCTAAGCCATGAATCTACCTCTAATAATACCAACTAAAATTCTTTTTCTAATAGCATCCATAATCTCTATCAAACATATCCTTTCATTTAATCTGAATATTTTTCATAAGTGCTTTTCTTATCCACATTGGTGTTATGTTTCGGCTCTCAAAGATCCTTCGACAATTGTGATTGGACAATTTCAAATCTCTAATTTCCCAATCATATTTTGACTCTCGTTAGTTATTAGTTATTAGTTATGAATTAGGGTTCCTAAGGTACTAATTATCGTTTCCCTACACTGGTTAGTTATCAACATTTTAAATTCATACAATATAGTTATCTAACGTCATTAATTATGGAGAATGCTAAAACTTTGTTTATATCCTATAGGAACTATAGTAATACAATATTCTTTTAAAGGATGTTTTAACTAATTTCTCTATTCTATGCCAACCCAAAACACAATATACGCAAACTTTTATCAGCAAATTACTATAGCTAAGAAAATGGTTTTCATTAACAAATAGTTATTACTATTATATTTGCAAATATACAAGTTATTTAATATTTTTTAGGCAATAAAAATATTTAATAAAATAGGGCTCTTTAACCGACAGCCCTCGTAGGGTACTCGTGTTAACATGCCCATAATCTTATTATATATCTTTTGTCGAAATTAAATGTTACGTATGAACCTTCTCTCTTTAAACATTAATTTGAAAAATAAAAAATAGAATTATATGTATTTTAAATATGTGTGTATTTAAAATAAAAGAAAAAGAAAAAGGAAAAGATTATTTAAATATCTATGAATGAAAGGTGTAATTTAGTAAAAAGAGGGGTTTCATACAAAATAAAAATACCATTGTTAGTTTTTTTTTTTTTTTTATCTAATTAAGCATTGGGGCTCAAACTTCACTCCAATAGCAGCAAAACCATCTACCACTAAATTAAGTAAACAATTTGAGTAAGGGCACGTGCAAGTTATTTGCTCTCACCTAAACCTACTCTTAATGAAAGCGCATTTGATTAGACACGATGAACCCCTCTTCACTTTTTTTAGTGACTTTTTTTCCTTTCCTTTCTAACAGAGAGATTCTATCTCTCTCTTTCTCACTCTATTACATTAAATTTCTACCGCTAGGAATTGCTGGAAAAGATTTTGATCAATGGCCTTGTAAACTTAAGGCCTTATGTATATACAATTTGAAAACATTTTTCCTTTGTTTTCTTCATCCAGTTGAAGTTCCTGTCCCTCTATATTTGTATTTGATAGCCCAAAACAGGTAATGTAAGAAGTTCAACGCACTTAGCACACACATAAGCCAGTAAAACCTGTCTAGGTCATAGTGGTTAAGGTTGGCCCCAGATAGCCATGGTCTGTGTGAGGTATTGCCAGTGACACTATTTACTATTGCTACAATTGCTGAACTTAGGTAGTATCCCACAGCCAAAGAGGCAAAAGAGAGTGATGTGGCCAAAGATCTCATGCTAGATGGTGCTTCTGTGAAGAAAAATTCTAACAATCCAGCCAAGGTGAAAAGATCAGCAGATCCAAGGAACAGGTACTGGAAAGCAATCCAGAAAAATGTGATAGGGAGTGGTTTGGTTGCATCATCTAAAAGGCCTGAATGAGTTGCCACCCTTTTTCTCTTCACTTCAACAACCGCTGCCACTGCCATAGCCACTATGGAAAGGACTAATCCAATTCCAATTCTTTGGAGGTGAGAAATTCCCATCTCTGTTTTGGTCACTCTTCTTGCAAATGGTATGATGATGTGGTCATACACTGGTGCTAGGATCATGATGAAGATCACTGGGAAGATTGGTAAAGAGGATGGTGGCACCTTTAGAGAACCTAGTTTGGTGTTCATTGTTGCAGCTTGTTCAACAGAGAAGGTGGATAGTTGAGCCAGGCAGCAGTTTAGCATAATGGTGCAAGCAAATATGGGTAGTACCTTCAGCACTATCTTCACATCTTCAACTTGCTCCACAGTGCATTCCACTGATGAACACATTGGATTGCTTTCAAGAGCTCTATTCAGAAATTTTAGGGTATTTGTTGGGGCTTGTCTTTCCTTGTTTGCAATGCCAGCTTCTTTTTCTTCTTGTCTTCTACCTGAGATTAGATTAGAAGGGCTTGAATTCATATTCACCACTGCACTGCTAGAATTTCTATTGAAGCAGCCGCTTAGTGAAGCAGCAATTAGTACCTGCTTGGTCAAAACCAGGAAGAATACATAATTCAAACAGTGAAGATTGTTATGGAGCATTGAAATTAGGAAAACTAAAGTTTCTGTGCACTTCTTAACAGTGGAAGTTTTTCTATGACTTATTTAATTTTTTTTTTCAATAAACACTTAAAAAATTATAATATTTTTTTTCTATAAATTAAACTTAGATTATATAAATTGAAATGATTTTGTGAAAAAGTGAAAAAACTTCCAAAAAATAAACATATAAATTAACTTTTACTAATAAGAAAAAATTAATTCATTTTTTTCTGATGTATATTTATTAGAGCAATTTAACTTGTCTTCAAGCTGTTTTTTTTTTTTTTCATAAAGAAGCTACTTTAATTTTTAAAAACATTTTCTAAGTTTTTTTATTAGTGTCCTTTATTCAGTCTTTAAAATATATTGATCGACAAAGATTTTTAAAGTTTAAAATATATTCAATTTTTTTTAAAATATTAATATAGAGTAATACTCTCAGTCGAGGATAACAAAAAACAAATTCTCACTAAGAACTCTTTGGTTCATCATCTAAAAGAGAAGAAGAAAAAAATAGAGCAAAACCCCTTTCTAATAACCAATGATATTGGGAGCACCAACACTTAATAGTTATAAGTTATTATTTTTACCTTGAAAATGGTTGTGAGTGGACTTCCAGAAGGGATCTTGCTCCTATAAGTAGCAGAGCCTGCCAAGAACACAGGGATAGATAGAACTATACTGATAGTAGAGATTCCAAAACCCCATTCCCACCCTTTGTTGTCTTCAATCCACACTACAAATGTAACTGCAATAAGGCCACCGCAAGATAAGCAAAAGACAAAGTAGTTGAAGAAGGTTGATCTTTGCTTTCTTCCAGATGGGGTAGCCTCATCAAATTGCTCAGCACCGTGTGCAGGTAATGACCCCTTAATTCCTCCAACTCCAAGAGCCACCAAATAAAGTCCAGCAAATAACATTGCTGCTTTCCCACCACCAACTTCATGACATGGAGTGCTTGGATCACATGCTGCAGGCTTCAGTGAAGGCACACGAGCTTGTACTGTCAGTATAATCAATCCCTGCACACACAAGTTCCTATTCCCTTAGCCATGTTCAGTGCAGAATAAGAGATATAATAAGAATACGATGTACAAGTATTGAGTCTGAAATTTATGAAAATGTTTGTATTTGATTGTTATGTGACTTAGAGTTGAAGGAAAAACAATTTAAATACACATTTTTTTTCTTTAATATCTATGAACTTCTTATAGAAAAACCGTGATAAGGATTTAAACTTCAATATAGACAATACTTTGAAACTGATAATTAACTACAACGATCTTTTCTCTTTACCGATAAGAAAGTAGTTGTAGTTGTACATAAAATTATACAGTACTAAAGAATCTGAGGAAAGGTGAAATAGACACAAGAAAAAAAAATGGTATAGAAACAGTATATTATAAATTTATTGCATGGACATATAACATATCTAGTTACTGTTTGAGTTCTGAATGCACTTATGAACATGAAATTTTGAAAGTCAAACATAAAAGACTAGTACAACGTGTACCATTTCTAAAATGTGACCAAATAAGGAAGTGTCACCATCTGTTTGATGAAAATTAGCCACGTAAGTGGAGCAAGGCCATGTGCTCAACCCCACTTCAGCCCCTGGACTGTATAGCATAGAAAATGACTTATTGTATTACTCTATCAACTACAAATCATGATACGTCACTTTGAGATTTTGGCATCTTAATTATAAGGTATATCTTCCATATACAGTCCTATAGCATGTGATATTTTGCAGCTCTCACAATGTAACTGTCAAAACGACATCTTTGGTTTCATGAAACTTCTCTAGCTATACCCGAGGTTGGCCATGTTAAATTGTTTGATCACAAATATCTTGAATTTTGTTATTTCCTTTTTACCTACTTTCAGCCCCACAATGATGAGTCCAAACATCATAAATAGTAACGTGTAATTAACATACGTTGGCCTTTAATTGCACCTCTTAGTTTTTTTGAAGTTCCAGAGGATTTGACTTTGAATTGCGTGTTAGATAAGCCTTGGCATGGGGCATACCGAAAACAAACTAAGCAATAAATAACTAGGAGTTTGTATAATAATATCTATTCAATAAAGTACTGACTTTTCAACATCAATTTTTATTACTCTTCCCTAGAAAACAGCCTGTTTTGCTCACTCAATGTAAAGTGACGTGAATTTTCATATAAAATTTAAGATAGTATTTATTAAAGGTTTCGTGAACGAAAAAAAAAATCATAAATGAAGCAAATGTCAGAGAACAGACTCAAGAACGCATACAAATGGTGTGAAGTTACTAATTACCAATCATATTTTATTTTGCCTTTACCAAATTCAAATAAGCACTTATAATGCAGATGCATGCAATTCTTCTAGAGATTTTAATTGTTTATTTTGGGCAAAATATAATGAAGTTTGTGAAAAGTTTGAAATTTTAGAAAATATTAAATAGTAAATATAATTGAAAGAGGAGGAAAATATTTATATGTATGAAATAAGTGCCCTTGGTTATTAGCAGTGATGGCGTACAGAGAAGGGCATGTGTTTTTGAGAAAGCCAAAACGACAACAGATGTTACTTTCCATGTTCAAACACGACCGAACGAAATCTCTATTTATCCAACATGTGGCAGTGGCACAAAAACATAGGGTCCTAGGCATTCTCATAGGAAATTATTTATACGTTGCATGAGAGATGCATATAAATAGCTGGGTCCACCTCTATCTTTTAAATTAAATTAATTTTCTTCTGACTTTTTTTCTTTTTTCTTTTCTAATGACACCAACAATAGTAAACACATATGAGAAGAAAAAAAAGAGAAACAAAACTCCCCCACCAACATTATTGTTATTTTGTCTCGTACACTCTTATGTGTCACAAGCCACTTTTTTGTTTTTCTCTCTGCCACTGTTTGTCTTTCTTAGCCACCACTAGCAGTAGATTTCTTACACAATTTGGAGTTCAAGGTTAGCGTTGTACCAATGTGAGGAGAGAAAAAGCTACCCATATGCTTTTCTTTTCTTTCTTTTTCGCTCTTTCCCTTTCCCATTTGGTGGTGCCTTAAAATATGATTCTTGACTTAGACCAGTATCTAAGTGGGCGTTCGCTCATGCAATTCATGAGGTTTTCTGTGACCGAGTGCGCGAACGAATGCAGCAAAAAGAAAGCGAATCAAAGGGGGAAGATAAGACAGTTTTCTTTTTAATTAATTAATCGTTTTTTCAAAATCATTGACATCTTTCAATTCTATTATCGCGATTTGGTTGCATCATTTGATGCAGCCCCATCTTGCAAGTTGTGTTTGCACTTTGCAACTTGCGAATTGACTCAGATTCTGGTTAACACACACATCATGGTTTTGAAAGACGCTTGCTCTTTAAGGAACCCAATACTAATCACAACTCAATCTCTTCTGTCCCCTTCCCTCTTCTCACTCTTCCTATTCAACAACAATTTCTACAGTGGGAAAGGGAAACAACAAATGCAAAATTAAGAGAAATTAAAAAGGAGAAATGGTACTCTGATGGTGGAAGATACATACCAGGAATTCAATCACTGCGCTGATAAGATATATGTGATAAGTTGTCAAAAAAGCATCGCATAGAAAACCTCCAAGGAGGGCAAGGAGGAAAGCAGTTCCCATGAAATTTGTGACATTGTTGGCAGATTTGGAAGGAGACATATGCATGTACTGAATCATGTACAGCACCAAATTGCTTGCATTGGCTAGAAATGCAAGATTCTCCAATACCTCCACCACTGCACAAACACAAAAACACACACAACACACACAGAAATTAGTGCCGACATACACATGACAGATAACAAAAAGACCCACTTGGACCAGTTTTAGCACCAATCCCACCCAATTTATCACACTCACAACAAACACATGCATTCATCCCTCACACACACATCATATAAACTATTGAGTGATAGAGAGAAGGGATCAATTTGGGACAACAGACCCAAAACAAAAGAGGCTGCAAGCATGCCGCCATGGCGGCCTCTGAGAGCAGGCTTGTTCCTCCAGTTCACATAGCCTTCCCATCTTGTAATCTGGTTTTGTTCCAATTCCTATACAAGAGAATCAGAAAAAGAAAAAGTAAATTAAACTAATTAAAATTATACATGAGTAGCAGCATGTGATATAGATTAATTGAGGAGAAGAAAGGTGAGAGGGAAGAGAAAAGAGAAAACCCACCATGATTCTGGGTCTCTCTCTGTGTTTGTGTTTTGTTTTGGGTTTGAATCTGTGAGAGAGAGAGTTAGGGGAGAAAAAGAAAGATAGGTGGTGAAGGATTTAAAGGGAGTGGAGAAGGAGGAAGGAAAGGTGCAACTTGGGCAGAATGGTCTAGACACTGCTCTCAAACTATTAATAATAATTTGACTTTGTTTTCTTCTATGCACTCTTTAAGAAACGTATATTTAGTTTATAAACTCTCTATTTAATAATAAATGCATAACAAAAGAAGAAATAAATACATGAATTTACTTCATACTTGGCAAATTCATTATCATGTATTAATTTAAACTATTTTTACAATATTTTTACAATTTGGAGTAGAGATGTTGAATAATGAGTATTTAATTAATCATTTATTGATAGATAAGTTTAAGTATCATGATATTCGATGTATGATGCACAGATACAATACTTAATACGTTTATCGGATATGACATGTATCTGATACATCGATACATTTATTTTTAAAATAATAGGATACAATATGAATAATGAAAAATGTATAATAATTTTTACAAACATAATAAATATATGATTGTTAGTGTGTGAATCCAAATATTATAATCAAAGACCAATTATTTTAGTAGTCAAAACCTTGTAGTTAATGTTAGTGACCAATTTAAAAATTAATTCATCATTAAAACTATTTTAATTATCAAATTAGAGACCGATTATAATTGTTTGAAACTATTTTAGTTGTCAATTTGGTCACTACATAGTGACTAATTATTTTTTGTCACTAAAATTTGTCATTATTCAAAGATTTTATTGTAGTGTACTACTACTTTATAAATTAGATACTTCATTGATAAGTATCGTTAAAATATCCTAAAGTATCGGATACGATACGTGTCGGATACGGATACATGACTCAAGTTGAAGTATCGATGCATCATAGTATCCGATCCACCAAATACATGAATTTTATTTTTTAAATTCATCTAATTAAAATAAAATTATTAGTGAAAAAAATTATTCATGAAATAATTATTTAAAATTTGATTTTGTATATTTTTTTATCTTTTTATTTAGATCTATGAAATCAAATTTATTTTGTAAAAGATTATTCTTTTAAAATTTATATTTATACATAACTCATTTAAATTTTGTTTTTTTAAAGATTAAATTTATTTACATTAATATATTATTGAGTAATTTGATTTAAATTGTACTTAAATTTTCATTTTTTATAAAAATTTGTATTTTAAAAAAATTATTTAAAATCTTAAAAAATCAAATATAAAATAGTCAGTGGTATAAAAAAAACATATGGGTAGTTACAAATTAGAAAATGATTTTTTGACTACTAAATTTTGACAATTTTCTCTTACAACCTTAAGTGTCATTTTTTAAGTGGTTTTCCATTTTTCTTTTTCTCATTCTCAATGTTTGAAAACCACTCAGAAGATGACACCTTATGTTGTAAGAGAAAGTTGTCAAAATTTAGTAGTCAAGATATCATTGTTCTTACAAATTTGTTTAGATGAGACATGTAAACACTACATGTACGTGATCTAACCTCATCTTATCTCTAGTTTCAACCTAAAGTCTATCTTATTGACCAAGGCGTTCGAGCCGAATCAGATTGAAAAGTTTCAATTTTTTTAAAGATAATGATATTTTAACCCATTTTTAACACACCACTTCAATCACATTAGATCATCACATCACTAAAAAGAATCAAAATAGATGGATGATCTAATGGTGATTAAAGTAATGGGTTAAAAGTGGGTCAAAAATAGTGAGTTAAAATATCATTATCCTTTTTTTTAATGTGAGCAAACTAAACTCAGTTCACTTAACTTTCGAGTTAAACGTGCTTGATGTGAGTTGATTCGTAACCCACCAATAATGACCATTTATTACTTTTTTATAAATTTTTCATAAATTTTTGTATTATAATTATTTAATACTAAGTTGTTAATTCAGAGGTTTTTAAATACCAGAAAGTCCAATCATGTTTGTTGATTTAAATGTTTAATTTACTTCTTTGTTAAGTTATGTAAATTGAAATTTTAATTTTTAATTACTTTCTTTATAATAATATTTAGTGAAATAGGTAAACATTTTGATTGTAAATTCACTTTAATTATACTACAATCAATATGTAAAATAAATTAAAAGAACAAAACATATTTAAATGAGTCCACCTACTAACCTTTGAATTCAAAATGAAGATTACAAAATTTATAGTTCATAAAAAAGTAAACAAGATTGAACTAATTTTTAGCTCGTGAGAGACAACTTATACCTATTGTGTTGACTCACTTTTAATACCCATAATTTTTACTCTATTATAAAATGGATTTTTTTAAAAATAAAGGAGTCTTACTCTTCTAACTTTTTTTATATACAGAAAGTAATAGATGATATAAATAATTCTTTTCGATTTTAATATATTTTATATATTTAATATTCCAAGTCTAAGTTTTAAAATTTCAAAATGTTTTCTTTTCAAATTTTGACACTACTTCAATGAAAAAATTTATAAAATTAATAATTTTATTCGACTATCAACATAAATATATTTTTAAAACAAAACTATAAATTTATACTTATAACTCAGGTTCTTAAATAAGATTTAGAGTCTTATTTTATATGTGCTAGTCTTCAAAATTTTATAAGAATCAAATTTTAATATGATTTACATGAGTCTAGAACTTTTTTATGTTATTTTTATGTTTTGCTTTTAGAATATAATAGTTTTGATATATTAAAAGAGTTTTTAGTATATTTTAAAATATTAATTAGAAAAAATGAACTCAAAAAAAAATTCAAATTTGACTTTTACTTTGTAGATGCTATTTTTGTTTTCTTAAAGGGATGATATTATTTTTTTTAAAAAGTAATTCAATATTTAAATTTAGTGATATATTTAAATTTACTAGTTGCACCTAATTTCTTTTTCATTTTTTTTATATTTTATACGTTTATCTATAACAATATATAGAGATTTCTTTTTTTGTGTCTACATTTCAAAATATCAATTTTATCCTTCAAAATATAATTATTTATTAAATTTTTAAAAATTGAACGTTATTTTTACAAGTTTTTTACAAAATCATTTATCTCTTCTTCTTCTCTTTTTTTTATTAGTGATTATCCTCTCATCTTTTTTTATTTATTTCACTTTATTTTTCATAAATATAATTTTATTTTATATATTAACTTAATAACATTACAATATCATTACTTATTAATATAATCACTTATTTATACTAGTTATATTTTATGAGTTTTCTCTTCTTACAGTTGTTTTGTTGTCTCTCCGGTTCATAGGTGATTAGTATGCATTTATGTATCATTTACTCTAGTAAACTTTTCGTTTATGCTATTTCTCTTTTTTTTTTCTTATTTCTATAAAACTTTAGAGAGAAAAATGCATTTTTTTTAGTTAGTTTGTTTTAGTTTGCTTATGCTCATTGATAATGAAATGAAATAATTTATAATTATAAGCCTTTTTACATTATTATTAGATTTTTCTATATTATTATTGAAGTATGCATTTATTTATCATTTCCTTTATAAACTTTCAGTTACACTATTTTTTTTCTTATTTCTAGACGCATTTTTATATTATTATTAGACTTTTCTATATTGTTATTGAAGTATGCATTTATTTATCATTTTCCTTATAAACTTTCGGTTACACTATTTTTTTATTGTTAGATTCAAAGGTATGAGAAGTCTAAAATAAACTTTAAAAAAATAAGGTATTTTATTTAAAATTTATTTTTAAACTTTATTTTATACAAAATAATTTAATATATTATAATTAATTTTATTTAATATTTTTTTTCTAATTTATACTAAGACAAATTCGTTTAATTTTTTTAAAATAAACTTTTATTATCTTTAACTTTGTTAAAAAAATTCTTTCGATCGAAGAGACTAGTATTGAAATTGTTAACCTAATCCCAAATTATATATGTAATTGAAAAATAATCTATTTTTTTATATATAATTCAGAATGTCAATTAATTTATTATTTTCTTAACTTATAATTTTCCTAAAAATATTTAATTCTGAAAATCAAATTAAACTTAATTATCTTTAAGGAGAGTTTTTCTCTATGATTTTTGTTACAAAAACTTATACTTGAATTATTTTTCTAAAAAAGCTCAACTTTAAATGTAGAGTTTGGATTTATATTTTATTTTCCTATCACGTTTTTTGTTTTTTTTAATTCTTGTGTTCAATTAATCTATTACCTACCAAAATACTAAATCCTAATCTAATTAATAGTTTTGTAGAAAAATTCTTATTCTTTATCAAGATATATACATAAAAACTCCTGAAACCCATAAATTGAAAAGTACCAAAAACTAAAACCAGGTAAAAGAAACATATTTTTAATCCTAATACAAATTTAATAAGGAAAATAAAAACAACATCAATACAAATAGAAAGAAAAAAAAATACTATTAAGCATATATACATATTAAGCATAATTTACTTATTAAAATATATTCTTTAATTTTTCTTATTTAATTTAACTATTAATATTTTTGTACAAATAGAGCTCTTTGACTTTATTTAACTATTAATATGTTTATCACTATATTTGGGTTAATTAGTATTATGCTTAATAATTTAATCAATAATCACAAGAACAATTATATTAATGATGACTAAAATTCGTCAGTAATGCTTAAAATCTGTGATAAATCAAAATTATTGATAACCTGCTGATGATAAAAATTTCATCGTTAAAATTCTCATTGAAAAATTGTGTTGACGAAATTCCTAGTCTATCAGTAATTATAAATGAAGAAATCTATTGGTAAATTTATAGATAATTATCGACGAAAAAATTTATAAGTAATTACTGACGAAAATTTTTATTTTAATTAAAATTAAAATTAACATTATGTTTTATTAAATTAAATTTATATTTAGTTAGATTAATTTAATTAAAAATAAAATATAATATAATTTATATTTAATTTTATATTTTTTTATCATTTTATTTAAATTTTATTTTAAAAAGTTAAAAATATATTTTTTAAATATTCGTGGGTATCCAAAGTACCCGCAAATTTTTTTTAATCGGGTACCCGACGGGTAAACGGGTAGGTAGTGGATGATTTTTTTTTTTTTTTTACGAATAAGGTTTCGAGTAGGCACTATTGATGCCCGACTCGACCCATTATCATCCCTAAGTGATTGTTTTAGTAATGAATGATTTTTTATTTTGTAAATTGGTCACGATAGTGACTAACAACTTTTGGTCACTAAAATTGGTTACTAATGAGACATTTTCTTAATTGTAGTATATTACTTATATACATATGAGTTTTTGGCCTTTTATTACCCATTCGGTAAATGAATTGATAGTCTAAAAACGAATTTGGATTCTCTGCTAGGTTTTTTTTTTATGTTTCTTTACTATGTCTTCAAAACAACTTGATGACCATTGATTTTGAAATTTAAAAATATATTAAAAAAATATTTAAAGTACCAATATAGTGTATTTTCAGTGCTCAGCAGAGGAAAAAAAAAAACTCAATAGAAAATCTGGACTCTCTAAATACCCATGTGTCTTGTTTCTCTCCTCCAAACACAAACTATGTAAGTACCCAAAATTTCAATACATATTAATAACATATAGGTAATAAGGTAACAAATAATAATGCTTTTAAAATTGATCTTACATTATCTGCACAACATATATGTTTAACTCCTAATTACCTAATTAAGTCTCTAGCAAATTAAACATATGTAATACAACGTCACTCTCTCTACTAAAAATAGTCACATCTCATGAAATCTCCACTGATATAAGTATTATATTATTTATATATTATGTATCTTTTATTTTATATAGTAATTTAAAGGAGATATAACAATAGTTAAAGGAGATATAAAAATAGAAGAGAAGATGGGAAATGTGATCGATTTAACTTCAAGTCCCTCACTAACATCAAAATTAACATAATACTAACAACTACATTTACCCATAAAAAAATTATTTATAATAATTTATGAAAACTAACATTTTTCAGTTGTAATTATTACCGACTTGACAAATTTTTAAGAATAATTTGAATATTTAATACATTATTGAGGAAAGTCAATTTAACATATAAAATTTTTCATAAAACATAGAATATCATTATAATTAAAATTATTACCTACCTACAAATAAACCACTTATATAAAATTCGATGTTGTTGGAGTGATATAAACATGTTTAAGAATTGAATTGTTAAAGTTTAAATATATAGAAAGAGTAATTAAACAATGTAATCGACTGTTAGTCACGGAGCAATTAATATCATACTTCAGAAGTATAATGATTTATGGGTTTTAACAATTGCTATATGTTTTTGCAATTGACTCACCAACCAATTTTAATTTAATCTTAGTCAAACATGTTCTATTTTAAAAAAATGAATTAGAAAGCAAAAATTAAAACCTCACAACAACCTAAAACCAAGCTGTACAATAATTATTTCCATTATTATTTTTTAAAATAGAGACCGAAATAAAAACAAGTCATGTTATAATATACTATTTTATTACGTTTAAATTAAATATAGATTCAAAGTACCGATTGACTCTATGAATAGATTTAAAGCATTTCATTTTCTATTATTCTAAACATTTATTTATTTATTTATAAATTTAATCCTGTGCATTCTTGCTAAGTTTTTAGAATAATTATTTGATTGTTCAAACTTCACGATTTAGAAGACAATTAAGTTTACATCAAGATCAACTTATCATGGTAAGTTTCTTCTTTACAATTGAATCTATCTCATTCCATTTTTTTTCTTCGCAAGTGAGTTTTTGTACACCGCATGTTTGTTCAGCCGAGGAATGTGAATTTTTTCCAAGATTAATTGAATTAGTTGTGATGTTATAATTTATAGGTTTGCGTTCTAGAAGGTGTTCAGAAGATTAGTATGTATTCTAAGTTCCAGATATATTATAGTATTTCTTTTCTTTTTTCACAACAATTTATTTTAAATATATTGATTTTCTATATATATATATATATATATATATATAAAAATTTAGATAGATTTTATTCAAAATTTAATTATAAATTTAAAAACATTTATTATTTTTTACTTTAATCTCTAAATATCATTTAATAAACACACAATCAACTATCCACCGGTACCGGTGTCTAGACACGGTATTAAACTAATTTTAGATAAAAGAGTTAACACTAAAATAAATATTAAATAAAATTAAAAAATAATTAATTATTATATTAAATAATTTAAATATTTTTTTATTTTTAAAATTATTTTTTATTAATAAAATTTTATAATTGTATAAGTAGTTAAAAGTTAGATAACATCAAGACTTTAACTTTTATTTATAAAAGTGTCCAGATTAGTCAATAAAATGAGTAGTTATTTGTAGTATCTAAATTAGTTATTATTTAATTTTGTTTAGTGTAATATGTACTTTTGTTTGTAATTAAGTTTTCAGACTTTGAGATTGGTTATGGGGTAATTGAAATAGTGATATGAGTTTGTATTAAATATTTGTAATCAACAACATAAAATGACTATTTTAAAATGTGTTTTTGGAATTTGATAACAATAGGTATGGATTGAATTTTTAAAATTAATCTAAATCTAAAATATATAGATTTGTTTATAATCAACATTCATATTAACGGGATCAATGAAATATGGATTTTTCTCAATAACTTTGTCGATCAGATGAAATATGGTAAAACCTCTTATACTTTAAATAGAATGAAACTGATCAAATTATATATATAGTAACATTTTAATGTTAGCAGCTTAAAATTAATAAAATAGGATATCCCACGTTAGTGTTCAAAACAGATAAATAAATATATAAAATATATTAATACAGTCTTAGAAATAATCGGACTATAAATATATCAATTATACATACCAAATATTTATAACTCTAAACACAATCTAACCACTTACAACAATTTTCCACTAAGATCTCCTTCTGACCTTAAAGATGGCTCCTCAATCTCCAGAGGTGTCTCTGAAACTGCAACCACCATTGTTCCCACCGAATAGGTGATCATTGCAAAAGGAAAACACACAACACAAGACAGAAACATATAAGAAGGTAAGCTAATGACTTTTAAAAAGTTTTCTTAAACCATATAATATTGATATATCTAACAACTACAGACAAGCAGATATTCACATACATATATTTATAAATTACGACTCAACTAATATGGATACATGCATTGAGGTCAAATCCAGTCAGTTCTGCACTTGTAGTGGCATCTCATGCTCTGTAGAGCGACATATTAAGAGTCAAAACTCTACCACCTACAAGGTCAGTCCGTTAACACCTATGGTCAAGGAAAAACCCATAGGCGAGGACCTCCTGCTCCTCTCACCACATACCCCATTCCTCTCTACTTGAGAATTTGAATGGTTATTAGAGCGTCAGGATAATTGCCAAGACAATCCCTACCTCAATGCATACACTACCATAATCACTACTAATCCTCCTTAGGTTAGCATCAACAAATCTCAGCCCAGTCTCAAATAAACAACCTCATATCATATACTCATCATTCATAATAATTACAAAGCTTCTATGTAGTGGCAGATCTTCGACTAATATTTTGGGAGTGTCAAAATTTTAGTTGAATTACTTTTTTTATCCATTTTTTCTTTCAAAAATGTCAAGTTGGTCATCTAGGATTTTTTTAGTCTCAATTTGGTCCTGATTTTTTTAAAATGGATGCTATTTGATCTTTTTCATTAAAATTTTTGAAGCTGAGCAAAAGTTTTTCATCAAAATTAACATGATAATTATGTCAATTATACCAACAAAACAAACCATCTTTATTCACAACTTTATTTTTGATGAAAAAACATTGACCCGATTCAAGAAATTAACGAAAATATTGAGCCCAATATCCAGCCCACTCACGTGCTCTCTATCCAAAGGAGAAGAGAGAATAAGAAAAGAGACTTTAGCAGAGTCTTTGGACGCGACGGAGAAAGGGAGAAAATTAGAGAATGATGGCCATAAGCTCCAGGGAAGAGTCTGGACTAACGGAAGCCATGAACGAAAGGTCCGTGCCTCTTTTATTCATTATTCTGTTATATTGTTGTGTTACAAAAGTGAAAAACTAAACCCTCTCTTATATACCTATACATATATATATATATATATATATATATATATATATATATATATATATATATATATATATATACACAGAGGAATAAAAAGGGGAAAAACGGGAAAGGGGAAACAACAGGAAATGATTGTTGCTTCTAAGCAATAATGTTAACGGTAATATAGTTACTTTAACACTCTCCCCTCAAGCTGGATGGTGTATATTCACCAGTCCCAGCTTGGAAACTATTGATCTGAACTGAACCCGGTGAGGAAATTTGGTGAAGATGTATGCGAGCTGTTCTTCGGAGCGAATGGGGAGGAGATGAAGAAGGTTAGCTTGGATCTTTTTGCGGACAACGTGGCAGTCCAAATCAATGTGCTTCGTTCTTTCGTGAAAGCTTTGGTTGTGTGCGATGTGTTTGGCAGATTTGTTGTCACAATATAGTGTGACTGTGGCTGAGGGTTGAATGTGGAAATCTTGAAGGAGATAGCTGAGCCATTGCATCTCACAAACTGTAGTTGCTAGGGCACGATATTCTGCTTCTGTTGAAGATCGAGAAATAGTTTGTTGTTTCTTAGACTTCCAGTATATAAGAGTAGAACCTAGGAAAATACAGAATCCTGTTGTGGATCTTCTAGTAATTGGGCAAGTAGCCCAATCTGAATCACTAAAAGCTTTGATTTGGAGGGGTGAATCAGCAGCAAAGAAGAGTCCTTGGGACAGACTGGATTTTATGTATCGAAGGATATGCTGCAAAGCCCGATAATGGTAGTTAGTGGGTGATTGCATAAATTGACTTAGCAAGTTGACAGAGAAACATAAATCAGGTCTAGTGTTAGTAAGGTAAAGCAACTTCCCTATTAGCCTTCGGTATGAACTTGGGTTGGATAGGTAGTTTTCTGTTTTATACAGAGACTTTGTGTCACTCAAGAAAGGGGTAGAGCAGGGCTTGCTTCCCAGCATTCCCGTTTCTTCTAAAATGTCTAAGGCATATTTTCTTTGGCATAAATGTATTCCTTTCTTTGATCTGGCCACTTCAATCCCCAAAAAATATTTTAGCTCTCCCAAATTTTTGATTTTGAACGTGCTGTGTAAGAGGCCTTTTATATGTTCAATCTCTTCCATAGAATTTCCTGCCAAAATTATATCATCTACATAGACAAGTAAAGCTGTAAAATTTGTAGGAGTTTTCTTTATGAATAGAGAATGATCTGAATTAGATTGAGTATAATGGGCAGAGATAAGAAAGGATGAGAGTTTATCAAACCACTGTCTGCTGGCCTGCTTCAAACCATAAAGAGATTTTGTTAATCTACAAACTTGACCTTTTTTAGGGAGATTTAAACCTGGTGGGGGCTCCATGTAGACTTCTTCATTTAGGTCTCCATGGAGGAAAGCATTGTCAACGTCAAGCTAGTGTAGAAACCAGTTTTGTGTGGCAGCTAGAGAGAGTAGGAGCCTAACTGTGGTCAGTTTGGCCACTGGAGAAAAGGTGTCCAAATAATCAATTCCTTCTTGTTGTGTGTATCCTTTTGCTACTAGGCGAGCTTTATATCTCTTTATACTCCCATCTGCCTTATGTTTAATTTTATACACCCATTTGCAGCCAATGGGGGTTTTTCCTGGTGGCAGTTGAGTCAGGAACCATGTGTGGTTGTCTTGTAGAGCTTTGATTTCTTTTTCCATAGCTTTTGTCCACTCAGGATTGGTTTTGGCCTCTGCATAAGTGCTTGGTTCATTGTTGGTTGATATGGCCAATGTGTATCTCAAGTGTTTGGCAGATAAAGAATCATAAGACAGCACATCAGAGATGGGATAAGCAGTTTTTAAATTATTTATCTCGCACAGAGTTCTAAAAGAAGAGTGATTTACCTGGTGTATATAGTCATTTAGGTATTCAGGAGTCCTTCTGATTCTGGTGGATCTTCTACTGTCCTGATTCTGAATGGGAGCAAACACTGTTCTGATTTTGCTGTCCTGATTCACCGTTATTTGAGACTTCTTCATCTTTAGTGGGTGCAGATGATTCAGTTTGATCATCATTGTTATTGCATTCATAGGGTATTTGGTCTTGCATGTCGACAATAACATGCTCATTTAAGAAATCATCATAATGGAAATTATCTTGTGAATCTCCAAAAACATTGCTGTGATTTTTGTAAGGGAAAACATTTACATAAAAGATAACGTTTCTGCTCACAAAGATTTCTCTGGTATGAATGTCAAGAATAATGTAACCTTTTACACCACTTTTATATCCTAGGAAAACACCCTTTTTAGCTCTAGCAGAAAATTTATTTCTATTGCCTTCAAGAGTGGAGGCAAAGCACAAACACCCAAAACTTTTTAAATCCAGATACGTGGGAGGAATATTATACAGTAAGTCATAAGGGGTTTTTCCTTTAAGAACAGTAGAGGGTAGCCTATTTATCAGATATACAACATGAGAAACAGCATAGGACCAATAGGCCTTGGGGATATTAGATTGAAAAAGGAGGCTACGGGTTTTATTTAAAATGTGCTGATGTTTGCGCTCCACAACAGAGTTCTGTTGGGGAGTCTCAACACAGCTTCTTTGATGATCAATACCATGCTCATTGTATAAAGTAGTGAAATCAAATTCTGGCCCATTGTCAGATCTAATGGTTTTAATTGTTTTACCAAATTAGGCTTTAATTTTTACAACAAAATTCTGCAACAATTCTCTGGTTTGACTTTTAGCATTCATTAGAAAAGCCCAAGTGTGTCTACTGTGATCATCAACAATGGTAAGGAAATATTTATGCCCATGAACAGAAGGTATAGAAACGGGTCCCCATATATCACAATGTATTAGATCAAAGCAATTATCAGAATGCGAAGCACTATGATTATAGGAAAGTTTATGTTGTTTGGCATAATGGCAGATATCACAAACAGTTTTAGAGTGTATTTGAATGTAAGGAAAATTTCTACATAGTTGTTCAATAGTTTTCTGTCCTGGATGGCCTAATCTATAGTGCCACAAATCAACATCTACATGTTTATAAGAAAGAACAATACTAGGTACAAAATCTTGATTAAAAATAGGAGAACATTGGAGATAGTATAGTCCTTTGTAAACATTAGCATGCCCAATCATCCTCAATGTAGAACTGTCCTGAATCTGACAAAACTCGGGGGAAAAAGTTAGGATGCAATTTAAATCCTTTGTCAATCTTTGAACAAATATGAGATTAAAAGCAAAGTCAGGAATGTATAAAACATTAAAAATGACAAATTCCTTAGAAAATTGGATGGTTCCAGCATGTGCTGCAGTGACCAGTGAATTGTTTGGCAGTCTAACAGATATAAGTTTGATTTTATAGAATGTAATAAAATGGTTTTTCTCATGTGTAACATGATCAGTGGCTCCCGTGTCTATAATCCAGGAGAGATTACCTTGTTTTTCTCCTGGTGTGTTCCTCTGAACTTGGTTAATATTATGTGGTTGTGAGGTACTATCATTGCTTTCCAGCATTTTTAGAAGTTTTTGCATTTGTTCAAGAGTAAAGGGGTTGAGAGGCTTGTTAGGGTTGTTCTGTTTTCTAGTTTAGGTTTCAGTGGCAGTGGTAGGTTCTTCTTTGCAAGCATTTGCATGACTCCAACCATTCTGTCTGCCTTTTTCTTGACTGTTCTGGTTATCAGTCTTGTTGTACCATGGTGGATAACCATGTTTTGAATAACATTCATCTACAGTGTGATTCATTTTATGGCAGTAGGAACACTGTTTGCCGTAATTGGGATTCCTTCCCCCTCCTCTTCCTTGGCCTTGACCACGCAGTCCAGATCCGCACCCTTGATTCTTCCAATTCTGATCTTGTTTCCACTGGTTTTGTTTATCAGTAGTGCTTGCTAGAATTTTTGTTTCAGCAGTCTGATTGGTGACTCCAACAATTTGTCTCTCTTGTTGCATAATGAGAGAAAATACCCTGTTGATGCTTGGAAGGGGTTCCATCAAAAGAATTTGAGTTCTCACGGTATTATAGGTGTCATTTAACCCTTTTAGGAAGCAAATAACATGTTCTATTTCTCTGTATTTAATAGAGGTTCTAGACAAATCACAGTTGCATGGAATATCACATGTGCAGGATGGTATGGGTTTGAGAAACTCTAATTCTTCCCAGAGAATTTTTAAATCAGTAAAAAATTGGGTTACATTCCTTTCACCTTGTTTGATGGAATGAATTTCTTGGAGTAGGTCTGAAATTCAGAAATAATCTCCTTTAAAGAATCTCTCTTTTAATTCTTCCCATAATTCTTTTGCCTCTTCAACATAGATGACACTTTCTACTATTTAAGGAGAAAGGGTCTTGATGATCCAAGATAGCACCATCATGTTGCACCTTTCCCAGGCATCATATAAAGAATCATTCTTTTGGGGTTTCTTGATGCCTCCATCAATGAATTTGAGCTTGTTCTTGGAGAGGAGGGCTCTTTTCATGTTCCTGCTCCAAGAAGAGTAATTAGTCTCATTTAAGATTTGAGAGATAAGAGTAAGACCTGGATTTTCTCCAGGATATAGGTAAAAAGGACTGGCAGGATTGAGGGATTGATCTGAATTATTGGGGTTCGTCTGGACAACATTCCCTTCCATGGTTAAGATTGCAAGATCCAAGAAACCCCGCAGAAGCAATCAAGATGATCAGAGATAAAATCAGCAACAGAGGAGCGTATAGCCTGGATTGGCTCTTGATACCATATTGGGCCCAATATCCAGCCCACTCACGTGCTCTCTATCCAAAGGAGAAGAGAGAATAAGAAAAGAGACTTTAGCAGAGTCTATGGACGCGACGAAGAAAGGGAGAAAATTAGGGAATGATGGCCACAAGCTCCAGGGAAGAGTCTGGACTAACAGAAGCCATGAACAAAAGGTCTGTGCCTCTTTCATTCATTAGAAAAAAGGACAAAAATACATCATTTTTTAAAAAATCGGGACCAAACTGAGATTAAAAAAACTAGAAGACCAACTTAATATTTTTGAACAAAAACAGGAGTCAAAAGAATAATTTCAAAATTTTTATATAAACTACTAAAAACATTGTATTTACTTCTTTTACACTAATAAAATAATAATTATGTTATTATTATAATTATAAAATAAAATATAAATAATTTTTATAATTTTACTATAATTAATTTTTATTTTTAATGATTAAATTTAAAACAATAATCAAATAAAAAATAGTTAAATTAAACGAATAGTCTTTTAAAAGATAATACTAATAAAATAACTATTTTTATTTAAAAAATATTTAAAAGATAAAATTAAAAAGTAAATAAAAAAGAAAATATTTTTCCTTATATATATAAATAAAAATATATAAAAATTTATTAAAATAACAAATATATAAAATATATTAAAAATATTAAATTTTTAAAAATATATAAAAAATTATATATTAAATATATAAATGTAAAAAAAAAAAATTGGGGGGCCATGGCTCCCTTAGTCCCTCTTAAGGTCCGTTAATGCTTCTATGATAACTAAAATACCACCCAATTTAATTTAAAAATACAAGTTTCAAGTTTTGACTCACTCACCTAGCGAGTAGCACTCGCCCAACCATTGGCCCAACAAGTAGCACTCGCCCAGCCACTGACCCATGCTCGCTCAGCGAGTAGCACTCACCCAACGAGTATGCGAATCTGCATAATTTTGCAAATCAATGTTTTGCATAATTCTGCATATCAACTCATTCGCCTAGCGAGTAGGCTCGCCCAGCGAGTATGCTCGCCCAACGAGTAAGCAAATCTGCATAATTCTACATAAACTGATTTAAGCAAAATTATACTTATTCAACCAATCCATACAACTCCAAAACCTCCATTAGAGACCATTCAAGTATCAAACATTAGTTCTATTAAAATATTCACAACAATTGCATCCAATTGCACCCATAGCATACGATTATTCTCGAACAACAGATAAAACCTAAGTATTCATCATTTTCAAACATCACAACCCAATTCACATATCAAACACATCAGTCAATTACAGAATAATCATATAATTATATTCCTAACAAGTTTGTGAGACATAATAGACATTAGCTTCCCTTACTTGGTATCCTGCTTAAACAACTCTATAAACGTCAAACGTCTCTAACTCCACAGGATGCTTTTGTTAGGTTTATAAGGAGGGGGTATCACTGGGGAGATCAACACCAATGAGATCTGAGCCTAACCACATAAGACACTAACACCACTCTCAACCCAAAACCTTAAGGCAATGGGTTTATGGGTCTTTATTCTTATATAGTGCTATACTTTCTCAATTCTGGTCAATGTGGGACTTAGACTCACACTTGGATTCCTAACAATCTCCCCCTCAAGGGTGAGTCCCTTCAACCACATTGGTACACTTCCCCTCCAACGGAAGCTGCCCAACCACGAGTACTCCTTCTCTGCCCTTTTCTGTACCGCCGTTATTCTTAACGGGACACGCTTTACCTGGAACCCTTACCTGGGACCCTTGCTAGGAAGACTTTCGATACTAGGACCATACTGCACTCGTTTAAGAATGGGATCAGAATGATCAAGACGGTTCCAGGAACACCAGAACAAAACGGTGTGGCAGAAAGAATGAACAGAACCTTGAATGAGAGAGCAAGATGTATGAGAATCCAGTTAGGATTACCCAAGGTATTTTGGGCAGATGCAATAAGCACAGCAGCCTATCTCATAAACAGAGGACCATCAGTTTCTTTAGGCTATCAGTTACCTGAAGAAGTATGGTCTGGAAATGAGGTAAACCTTTCACATCTAAAAGTTTTTGGTTGTGCTTCATATATTTTGTTGAACTCTAATAGTAGAGATAAATTGGACCCTAAGGCAAAGCGATGCTATTTCATTGGCTATGGATCTGACATGTATGGCTACAGGTTTTGGGATGACCAAAACAAGAAAATTATCAGAAGTAGAAATGTTACTTTTAATGAAAACATGTTCTATAAGGACAGGACTGCAGAATTTGCAAATGCAAATAAAAAGCTAGAGCAAGTATCATTAGAAGAAATTTCAGAAAGTGATGTAGCCAACAGAAGGCAGAATACAGAAGTAGAGCCTGTGTCAGAGCCCGAGTCAGAGTTTGGGTCAGAACCTGAACAGATAGTAGAGTCAGTAACTCCTGAATTACTGACTAGAAGGTCTAGTAGAACAATTGTAGCACCAGAAAGGTACTCCCCTTCATTGCATTACTTGTTGTTGACTGATGCTGGTGAGCCAGAGCATTTTGTTGAGGCTATGCAGGGAGGTGAATCTATTAAGTGGGAGCTAGCAATGGAAGATGAGATAAAGTC
>Ga0214542_1004863_pt1 | contig 26162 bp, 9 predicted proteins | sample CNSS1metaG_FD_160096 | JGI IMG/M metagenome (GOLD analysis project Ga0214542, IMG submission 160096) | Root nodule microbial communities from cowpea collected in UCLA plant growth center, Los Angeles, California, USA - CNSS1 | ecosystem: Host-associated > Plants > Roots > Nodule | place: USA...
AATATATATTTTTATATAAAAATATATATATATATATATATATATATATATATATATATATATATATATATATATATATTTATATATTATTTTTTTATAATAATAAAAAGTAAAAATTTAACTAAAAATTACATATTACAATTGTTAAAAGAATATTATTAAAATGTACATTGAAGTTATAAAAAAATTAAAAGACAATCAAGTGTACATAAAAATAACTATATAACACCACTTCAAAATAATTACTATTTATGAGGAATTTCTACAAATAATAAATTCAATAAAATTATATGTGTAAATAAGAGTAAACTTATAAGAAAATATATACTAAAAGAAGGGCTTAAAAGTATTATTATAAATTTTGTTTTTTTTTTTAATTTTGACTAATTATATATGTATAATAATATATAAAAAATACTTTTTTTCACATCGATATTTTTATTTTACTTTTAATTATTATTTTTAAAATTAATTATTTTTTTTTTGTTTTTAACTATGTTTAAAAAAGTTGTGTACATGTTTTATTTTTCAAATTTTATATTTAAAAACTATTTTAATAATTAATTATATATTTTTTATTTATATCATTTTATGAAAATTGAAAAACACGAACATATATGTACTGATTTATATATATATATATATATATATATATATATATAAATTATTTATGAATAACGTAATACATCCACACAAAAAATTAACTGACTGTAAACTAAATTAAAAAATAAATATTTATTTTTATTAACGTAAAATTCAATAATTATTTTAATAGAATTAAACAATTGTAATTAATATTTTGTTTTGCACGATCTTTTGCTAATCTTCGATTCCCTGCACCACTTTTCCCTTTTCAATTTTTAAAACCTCTTTGCATTTTTTTTCTCTTCTTCTTCTCTCTCACATGATTTTTTCAACTATTCTTCTTCTCTTCTTCTTTTTCTTTCTCACAGTCTCACTTCCAATGGCCTCTCCTCCTTCTTCTTCCGCGATTGTAAAGGTAACTCTTTCTCTCCGTCGTTTCCACTACGAGTGTCTTGTCGTTTTTATGCAGTCTCATGTCGTTTTCGGCCTTTTCAGAATGCAAAAGTGGTTATGGTTGATGGTGGTGGAATTGGCTGCTAGCATCTCAGCTCTCCGGCTTCCGTGACATTCAATACCTTTTAGTTTTCAACTTACTTCAATTTGCAGTTTCCATAGCTGCCTGATGGAATCTTTTGTTGTTGATGTTGTGCCAGTGCCAACTGCAAAACGGCGCCGATCAACGGGTAAATTCATCATCTCCTTCTCAATCTTTTGGTTTAGTTTTACATTCTGGTTTAATTTTAAATTTGACATTAATGTTGATCCTGGTGCACTATTTGTATTTTTAGAGCCATTTTGTGTTCCCCTCTTTAGTTAATAGTTTCGTGTGGATTATGTGCATGTTGCATGTGAAAAGTTTTGTCCTTTGATGTTTAATTTGTAATATTCAATCTGTTTTTTTTTTTTTTTTTTTTTTTTTTTTTTTTTTTTTGTTTTTTTGTTTTTTTTTTTTTTTTTTTTTTTTTTTTTTTTGTTTTTTTTTTTTTTTTTTTTTTTTTTTTTTTTTTTTTTTTTTTTTTTTTTTTTTTTTTTTTTTTTCTGACTTTAGGATTTAAGGCGTTTGCTTTTGAGTGTGTGTTGCTTTATGTGTGGTTTATAAAGATCACTGAAACCATTTGGGCTCTGCACCTGTGTAGATGGTGCACTGTAGCTTTGTATTTTGTATTTGTAGCCTTTTTTAGAAGGTAAAGTGTTGCATTTGCATCGCTTTTTGTTTCTTCCTGGTGATGCCAAAGAGTTGTGTCAGTCTGTCATGGACATTCATTCATGGGTTGGCTTGGATTTAGTGGTATTAGCTTGCAGAAACAATGTCATGATGTTTGAGTCACTCTTTGTGAAATGGGGGTGTTGGTGTAGGTAGAGAAGTTAAGAAGTGAGCAAAAGTTTGGCAATCCGCAATCTGTTATGTTCTAAATTGCACGAGAGTGGGGTTGGGAATTATGTGAAATGAAATTCGATTGGTTGTTGGGCACCATTTGGCTTGGGCCATAGAGTTATCCAATGGTCCACATTTCTTTCCTGCTAAAAAAATGAAAAATGGTTACTCCAATCCAAACATTTCATTTCAATTTTTGAATTTGCTTGGTTTGATTTGATTAGTTGCTAGCTGGAGTTGAACTGCTTTGATTTTGTCTGGTATCATCCATGAGTCCGGTTGAAGTATACAAGTCCTGAGAATATTCGTTTTTGTTAACGTAATCATAATATGTATGTCAAATCCTCATGATGCATGTATTTATAGGATTGTGTGGTTATGGAGAATATTCAATGTGTAACACTTGAAGGGATATTTGTAGTTTGTTTCATTGAGTATAGTTTCATTTCTAAAACCAGGATTTTCTCCTGATCCCGGTGGAGACAAAAGACTGAAAATTTCAAGTTATAGCCTGCCGTACTCAGCACATGAAAAGACTTCGAATGTTGTTGATTACAACAATCCATTTGCAATATCTGATGTTCTGGATAGTTTAGAGAGTGGAAAATTTGGAAGTGTCACAAAGGACATAGAGGACCTTATAGCCCAAAAAATGCAAATATTGGGCCCTTACTTTGTTAAATATCCCATTCTGGTGGATCAATGGGTGGAAGCGGTAAAGAAACATCATGAAGAAACTCCTAAGTTGGAAAATCAACTAGTTACTGTTCCGATGCATCAAAATGTCATAGATCTTGAGGAGAAACACACCAGAAAGGATGTCCCTGCGATGCGAGATCAAATTGTGATTATTGATTCGGATGATGAAGATTGTGGAGCTGAAAAATCTATGATCCCATTTCAGGAAGTTGTGTTGCCGAAACTAGTTGCACCGTCCCCTGCATTGAAGATAACTGTAAGACTTTTCTCTCCTTGTTTTTGTAATTATGTAAAATATGAACATTGAAATGATGAGTGCTAATGTGCATGACCTTTTATTTGGAATGATTTGACATAACTGTAGCATCTCTTGGGACATTTTGAGGCAGAAGATTCTTGTAAAATTAACATTGACTCTTGAATTAGTTTTCTTTAATTTTGATTCCTTCAAAAAGTTACTGCCTTAAGTCGCGTGTACATTTTACATATCCATCATCCTTATATTCCATATGTTTTAACTTTTTGACATGTTAAGTTGGTGTGTAATTTTGCTCTTTGGCATTTTATGTATTGTTTCTACTAGCTGTTGCTAAAGTTTTCTCCATTGAACCATTTGCTTTTATACCCTTTTTCTCACATATTTATAGTTATAGCAAGGTGGTTACCATTGTATTAAATTCTCAAGTTAGCTTGTTTTGTTGAAACATATTAGTATCCCTTCTTTGTACAAAGGTTCTGATGAATTACAACATTAATAATAACTATTGTATTGCAACTTTAAAGTTAAATTTTGAAGCATATCCCTCCTAAAATATAAGCACTTACGTGTAGTAACTTGGGTAAGTTTTAGATAAATGTGATTTTTTCGACACCTAGTTTGTTAGGGTGATGTGCTGTAGATGGAGTGTAAGAGACAAAAAGAATAGGTTGTTGGTTTGGGTGAGTATAAAAGAAAAGAAGCCACAAATATTGAGGAGAGGCGATTGCTTTTTTCTTTCCATGCAAAAACATTATGAAAAGAGAAGAAAGTCTAACATAATCCATTATGTTGGCTTTTAGCGTTTTCTATGGTTAAAAACATTTCCATATTTGATTATGAGGCTGTTTTTTATTTTAATAGTGATAATAATGATGAGTAATTAAAAATTATAATATTAATAATAACATAGTTATGATAAATAAAACAGTCTTACTTTCCACTCATTTCATTCCAAGCAAGCAACCCCTTCTACTCATTCCTTACTTCTTTCTCTTCTTTGCTTTTCTCTTTCATTCCCTCTATTTCATTCCTCTCTACCAGATGAAACATTAGTTTTTAATCAATGGCTGTCTTGCTAAACTTGAATATTCTTATGCAATATGAAATTTCCTATACGTTGGTCTTTTACTATATTCTTGGTCTTGGTAGCAGGGAAAGTAATAAGGTTGAAAATGAAAACAATAAAAATATTGGATGTATATAGATTTATATTGTATCTAAATGGCTTGCCATTTATATTTTTTTCTTTACTCTTGCTATGCATGCACTAGTGTTGAAAGATAAAGCGGGTGTTTTGATGCTTGAGCTTTTCCATTTATTTCTCTGAGTATATTGTGTAAATTGTTTAAAGTTGAATCACCACATCTGCTTTTAGTTACCTTCCTCTGTAAGTTTTTTGTAGTTGGATTTAAATGTGTATTTTTAAAAGATGATTCTCACTAAGTGGGATAAGGTTTTGTTGTTTATTTGCTTCTACAAGAAGCTGCTGGGTATTCTTCTTTTCTTGTTGTTCATTTTAGTGCAAGTTATGTCACCGACATACCTTACTAATCTATTTGTAACAATGCATTTTAGGGGTATCTACCTGTCATTCCTTATCCGGGAGAAAGAGATCTAATAAGTGAGACAAGTATGGAGGATAGACCTAACAGCACTCAGAACAATAAAGGCTTTTATGTTGGTGTACAGGAAGAGGAAGAAGATGAGTTTGATACTGAAGATGACGGTCTAGGAGATATTTGGAAGGAGATGTCAATGGCAATAGAATGTTCCAAAGTATGATACTTCAATTTGTTATGTTTTTTTCAATAATAATATAATAATTGTCTTATGCAATTAGTTTATTATCTATTCATTGGGATGATTTTTTCATGTAATTTAGTCTGTAATGCTTCCATGATATCTACGATTTAGTTTTGAGGGTTGATAAGGCATCACATTTTTTCTTATAGCATAGTTGCCTGGTTGGGTGGGTTTGTTACTTGTTAAATACATTATTCATTAATTTATGTGGACAATTGTTGTTAGTATTGTACATATAGGCTATTATTATTTTTTCTGATGTACATTGAAAATATTCTTAACATTTCTGACAGCTGATCTTGGATAAGTTTGTGTTTTGCATTATCTAGATCTACAGTACTTCGCATACTGAATGTAATTTTCTGTGTAGTGTGTTATGGCATATAATTATCATTATTAGTCTTGATTATTTTCCTCTCTCAGTTAACCTTTATATGTTATACTTCTTGTCTACATTGCATATACCATGTAAATATTGCACGTTTTTCTTTTCTGCTCAGGAAAATTTACTTGCACATAAGTCAGAGTAATTCAGCTTTGTGTACATTATTTCTTACTTCAAATACTACCCATAAATGGCATTTTTAAAAGGTCCTTTGTCATTGATCTGGTTTAAATGTATCTCCATTAGGATGTTTCTGTTGATCCTCACTCAGATGAAGAAGAAGAAGAAGATGACGATGATGATGATGATTGTGATCATTCTTTTGTCTTAAAAGACGATCTTGGTTATGTTTGTCGCGTTTGTGGGGTAATTGGCCGAGGAATTGAAACCATATTTGAGTTTCAGTACAAGGTTAGAGTTAGTTCCTGCATTCATGCTTTTTTGTTTATAAATAATGATTGAAAACATTATTGGACGCGTGAAAATTGTGTTCTCAAGAGTATGGTTTGAAATTAGATGTTCAGGTTGAAAGTTTGGGCGGAGCTGGACCTAACAATGTGACAAGTGAATTGTTAAATTTCTCAATATTTGTGTTAATGAAATTCTTGTGATAATTTGCTGTTTTCCACACCTGGAAAATGTTTATTTATTTTTTTTATCCATCTTAGTTCTCTTTAAGGACTTACCAACTTCTTTATTAAACCAAGACTATACAATAACAATGTGACAAGTGAATTGTTAAATTTCTCTATACTTGTGTTAATGATATTCTTGTGATAGTTTTACTGTTTTCCACACCTTCTGGAAAATGTTTATTTTGTTTGATCCATCTTAGTTCTCTTTAAGGACTTACCAACTTCTTTATTAAACCAAGACAATACAATAGCAGGTAGATCATTATTCGAATCATGTGGTATTAGTTGCTTTATAAAATTAATGCAGAGTCTATAATTCTCATGATATATGTTCTGGACTAAGATCTATGATTAGTAGATTACTTATGATCGGGACAGGAAGTGTTCAAAATTGATTTTTAATTATCTTAATGATTTATTGAAGGTTAAACGGAGCACAAGAACTTATGCATCTGATTCATGGAATACCAAGAAAACAGATGTATTTGGAGTTAATGTTGTTAAAGATGATCTCATAGTTACTGAAATCCCAGCGCACCCTAGACACATGAAACAGATGAAGCCCCATCAAGTTGAAGGATTCAATTTTCTTGTTAGAAATCTTGCAGGTGACAATCCTGGTGGCTGCATCTTAGCCCATGCTCCTGGATCTGGGAAAACATTCATGATAATCAGTTTTATGCAAAGTTTTCTAGGCAAGTATCCGAATGCAAGACCCTTAGTGGTGCTTCCTAAGGGAATATTGTCAACATGGAAAAAGGAGTTTCAAATATGGCAGGTGGAGGACATACCTCTATATGACTTCTACACAGTGAAGGCAGACAGTAGAAGTCAACAACTGGAAGTGCTGAATCAATGGGTGAAGAAGAAGAGTATTCTTTTCTTAGGATACAAACAGTTCTCCTCTATTGTCTGTGATAATGGGAACGATACATCATTATCTTGCCAAAATATTTTACTGAAAATTCCTTCAATTCTTATTTTAGATGAGGGACACAATCCTAGGAATGAAAACACAGATATGGTACAGTCTCTTGCAAAAGTTGAGACACCTAGAAAAGTTGTACTGTCAGGAACCCTTTATCAAAATCATGTCAAGGAGGTGTTTAACATTCTAGATCTTGTTCGGCCAAAATTTTTGAAGATGGAAACATCAAAACCTATTGTGAGGCGCATCCAAAGTAGAGTTCATGTACCAGGGATAAAAGGATTCTCTAATTTAGTTGAAAACACTTTGCAGAAGGACACTGATTTTAAAACGAAAATAGCTGTTATACAAGATTTGCGCGAGATGACAAGCAAGGTACTTCACTATTATAAAGGAGATTTTCTTGATGAGCTTCCTGGTCTTGTGGATTTTACAGTAATGCTCACTCTTAGCCCTAGACAGAAGTCTGAAGTAGCAAAAATAAAAAAGCAATCTAAAAGAAAGTTCAAGATATCTTCTGTAGGAAGTGCCGTCTATCTGCATCCTAGACTGAAACCACTAGCAGAAAATTGTGGTGAAAATTCTATATCTGATCATGTAGTGGATGATTTGGTAGATAAACTGGATATTAGAGATGGTGTGAAGTCAAAATTTTATTACAACATGCTAAATCTGTGTGAATCAGCAGGGGAAAAGCTTCTAGTTTTCAGTCAGTATCTGTTACCCTTGAAATATTTAGAAAGGTTGACTATTAACTGGAAAGGTTGGAGTCTTGGAAGAGAAATTTTTGTAATCTCAGGAGAATCAAGTTCTGAGCACCGAGAATGGTCCATGGAAAAATTCAACAATTCTCGTGAAGCCAAAGTCTTCTTTGGCTCAATTAAGGCTTGTGGTGAGGGCATATCACTGGTTGGGGCCTCTCGCATAATTATCTTGGACGTTCATCTCAATCCATCAGTTACACGTCAAGCTATAGGTCGTGCATTCAGACCTGGCCAGAAGAAGAAGGTGTTTGTGTATCGTTTAGTATCCGCTGATTCTCCAGAAGAGGAAGATCACCATGTTTGTTTCAAGAAAGAGTTAATTTCAAAAATGTGGTTTGAATGGAATGAATATTGTGGTGATCGAGCTTTTGAAGTTGAGGCAGTTGAGGTGAAAGAGTGTGGTGATGAATTTCTTGAAAGTCCTCTGCTAGGGGAGAATGTAAAAGCTTTATATAGAAGGTTAATGAACATTCTTACCCTTTTTTCTTATCATAATATGCTTGTCTTGTTAGTTTGTATTATAACTCATCTGAAGGTTTTCCTGCATGTTTAATTAGAATCTACACACAAGAAAGAAATATTTTGAACAAAATAGTTTTGTGGAAGCCTATCTTTTCACAATAAATATTGGGAATTCGGATTCTCTATCGGATTCTTCTGTGTTGATCCTCTACTGTGTCTTCAAATTAAATTGATAGTCACTGATTTTGATGTTTTAAAATATATTAATTTTTTGTTAAAGTACCAACATCAATGTATTTTTAATACTCAAAAGAGGACAACATCAAATAACTTAGTAGAGAAACTCGATTCAAATATTGGTCATTGATTATGTTAGAACATTCTAATTAAGATCTACTGACAAGAAAGAAAAATTTTGGACAATATAATTTCATAGAAGCCTATCTTTTTAGAATAAATGTTGGTCATTGATTATGTTAGAATCTGATTTTGCTTTCTATATTTAGAACAATCTGGAGAACTTAATTTTACTGGTTGCTCTGAGAAATTTGTGATTCTGGTTTGTTTATAGTGGTATTCATATGTAGTTTTGGTGTGTTTTGCAGGTGATCAAGTGAACCAGAGCATGCTTATCTATATAACAGATCCATAGAATTTGACTTGTGCAACCCTAGAATCCTCTCTCCTTCATTTTAATGTCTTACACCTAATTTCATATGTACAAAGTTTAATGATTTACTTCATAGGCATTTTGTTTGTAGTTATGCTTATATTAATGCCCTTATATATAACAATCTCAACCAAGATGCATGTCATCGTCTTTTATTCATTTGTTGTTGATTTATGTTGTTGCTTTTCCTCTTTAAAGTCATTTTTTTAGTTCATGTTCTTACACATTATTTAGATATATTTTTGTTTGCAAATTAATATATAATAAGTTAGATTACTATCAAAATCTAATTTTTAGACTTTCATCAGCAAGCTCTTCAAATATTCATACAATACATTAAATTTTTTAAATATGATCAATTTTATTCAAATATAAAATATAATTGATTATGTTTGAAATTTTAATAATTATATAAGATTTCAAAAGTCAGCATACATAAAAAAGAAACGCTTTTATTGAGAAGTATACGATATTATGAGTTCAACATAATTTTATAAGTTCAAAAGGGGATTTTTTATTTATTTTTTTAATTTGATTATGACATGATAATATGATCCATTATGTGCTTAGGATTTTGGATTTAATTAATCGGATGACATTCACTTTAGTTTAAATGTATTAGTTTGGTATCTGTTTTTTAAAAGATGTCAATCGAGTCGTAATTTTTAAAAAAATGTTTCAATTAAGTTTATTTAAAGAAAAATATATATTCATATCGGTATTGATATTTAAAATAATTTATAAAATTAAATATTTATATTTATATTAAAATTTAGTAATAAATGTTATGAATGAAGTTAACGAAGTGAATATCTTTTTTTCTAAAAAAATCTAATTGAGACACTTTTTAAAAATCAAATACAAAACTAAATATCTGAACAAAATGAGGACTCTCATATTTACTTAAACCTAAAATTTTGTTTGTCTCGAAAAATAATCACTTTGAGTAATGACGGATAAATCAAAACTTTTAGGAAATATTACTATATATAAAAATATAAAATCAATTATATGTTTAAGGTAGGTTCTTGAAACACAGTAATCTTATTTCACAAATAATTGATTAGAAATTCATTTAAGTCATATAATCAATTATTCTTATACAAAAAAATTATTACTTTTTTTATGGCATTGAATAGATATAAAGAAAGAAAAATCAAATAAACTTATTAAGGATAAAAAGTAATTTTATTCATAATTTAATTATTTAATTATTTAGTTTTAAAATAAACAACTTAATGTATATATAATTTGATTTTATATTGTACCTACTAAAACATAAATCATTTAATTATTTTGATCTTCTCATTTAATTTTCGTAAATTTGATATAAATAAAAAGTAGTATATAAAATTGTACTTTAACTAATAAAATTTTCTCTTTTAAAATAGAGGTATTCGTGTTAAAAATTTAATAGAAATTACATGTGTATTTCATTCTTGCAGTAGCAGTTTTTTAATCAATTTTTAGTTAGTATCTAAGTTTATTTTTCTCTGAATTTTCCCCTGAAAGTTCCACCGGTCACCGGTTGGTTAGTTCTCCAGTTAATTTCGATCTCTTTCTGTCTCTCGCTGTCTATGTATTTCTCGCATTAGAAACGAACCTTCACAGAATAACCGTTGCAAAGTTCGCCGGAGAATCGGGTTCGGCCACCGCTCTCCGATGAACGCTCCATAGAACACCATGGCGGAGCAAGGCAGCGCCGCCGTCAATGACGGCAAAACAGAACCGCAACAAAACGAACACCACGTCCTCAACAACCACAACGACAACAACGAGGTAAACAACAAAGACAACAGTTCAGATCCAGAGTCGTTCTGCTGTTTGGTTCAGCCAGTCACCGCCGACAGAGATCCCGAGTACATCGGCATTCGCCGCATCCTCCTTCTTCGGAAGGCAGAGGCAGGACTTATTGGCCGCAGAGTACGCTCCGTGCCGAACTCGCACTCTTATCTAACGTTTCTGATAATTTTATCATCATAATCTGAAAATGGAGATTGTTTAACTGCTTGTAGCTTAATTCTCTTTATAATCACGTGTCGATCTCGTTCTCGTATATGCATCTAGTTCTGTTTCTTTTTACCGGATCAATCGTGATAGATTTGTATTCTTTCCGGTGATGAATTTTTTTTTTTAGTTTTTCTTTCATTGGTGTGACCTATGACTGCATACATTTTGACTTTTGGATTATAAGCTTGTTGACTTGCGTGTTATTACAATGTTCTCAATCGTCATAAACGATGTTTAATTAAGTCTAGTGCTGGGTTTATTATTATTATTATTTGGACAGTATTTATATATACAGTTCCAAGTGCAGTTCATCAGAATTGGAGTTTTACACAGGTAATCCATGTTTCCCTTTAGTGCAAGCACCTTATAATACAAAGATTGCTGAGGTGAAACTTCAATTCTGATGAGAGAATAGTATAAAAGTACATAAGGAACTGATCTGACTTCCGTCTTTCTTATTGTTATTGCTACTTGTGAAAGTGTTATTTCCTGTGGCTGTGTTGATGTTACTATGTGGCTTATGGACACGTGATTGTGTTGAAGGATTGGAGATGCAATGGAAAAACTTATGTGGCATACCGGAATTACCTAAGTAGGCCTAGAAACTGGGAAAGGGATAGTTCGCGAGCTCCTAGTCTGCACAGTACTCCAGGAAACAGGTTGCTGTTTTTTCTTTTTTTACTGGAACTAATAGCGCATATATGCTTAATTTTGTATCATACAATTTCATGATATGGTTGATAAAAGGGGATAAAATAAGGAATTAAAGATGCTCATGATTGGATACGGAGCTTCAAAGTGATCTGGATGTGTTGTTGGACAGTAAATTAACTTTGATCTGCATGGAAAATTCTGGAAGACAGATATTGTTATTCATTCAAATGACTTTTTTTTCTTTACATATGTAATCTCAAACATATTTACAAGATGATTATGATTTATGACTGGTTGTGTTGCAAGCTGGTTTTAGCCTATCTAATTTTCTTCACTATTCTTTTCTCTGTTATGTTTTAGGTTAATTTAGGATGATATCGTATTTTCCAACACTTGTACTTTGTCTCTTATATAAATATTATCTTAATTTCTATACGATTTTTCGCATCAATTGCTTTCCTTTCTTATTTTAATGTGAATTCCATGCACTTCTTTGTGGTTAATTCTTTAATTTGAGTTTCTGTTTGTAATTATAACCACATTTTATGTCAATGCAGCTTTCTCATTCACGGTACTAGTTTAAATTTATGTTTCCATACAATTCTGACATCAGGATAATTTACTGGTTGATGCATCAGTGGCCGATTTTTTCCATCTCCTGGTCCACACTCCCGTTGGTCTGAGGTGGACAGCTTGGGTTCTGGGAGGGTAAGTTATGTGCTGTAGATTTTGTAGCAATATACCTGTATTGCACATACCTTTTGTCTTTAACTCCTAACTCTTAATTGGGTAGAAAAATGCCATATCCATTAAAATTTTAAACAGATAGACATATTCTGTTAATGGGATTTATACTTTTTAATTTAAGTATATCAGAGTGTACCATAATAACTGATAGGATAACCAGCCATTTATTTGAACTGGTAGTGCTGTTGTCCAGGAAGTGCTTATTATGCTTTGATGTGGCACCTGGTCAAGTGGGATTCCTACGTTTATTTAGTTATTTTTTTCCATTCTTTTAGGATGGAAAAGTTTGTAAAAGAGCTAAAGAAAGCATTCAGAAACCAAATTAGATACATTAGAAAAATGCTAGATAACTTTTTATTTGTCATAAAGCTGTTAAAGTTGCTCATAGATGATACACTATATTCTTCATTGATTATTGGCTCTGAACCAACCCTATAAGTTGTTGGGTAGATTTGACTGTCACTTTCTTGATATTAGTATGTTTTGCTCAATGCTTCTTGTTGCTGAAACTACAATTATAGAAGTTCCTGTTAGTCAGAGTAAATACACCTAAGCTTCCTGGATTGGGGGAAATTTACATAGACTAACTTATTGGTTTATATATCACATAGGACTACACTAATGAAATAGATATACTTTATGCGTCTGTACTGTTAAGGGATATGGGTTATGTTAGGCCATGATAATTGGAGCTTTGTTTAATTTTTTTGAAATTGAAGTAGGTTAGTACTGTTTAGCTCATATGCTGTGAGTATTAGTTTAAATTTCATTATTGTTTACTTTTTTTTTCCGTGTCATTTATCAAAATTGTAGGATCTGCAAAATGCAAATCCAGTACATAATCTTAGATCGAGTTTTGGGTCAAGTGTAAGTGATTCTGATCATCCTAGACAACGTGGGGCTGAGTCTGCTTATTCTTTTGTTGGAATGCATTGTATCTTTGACAAGAGCAAAGCCTCTGGTAAGTCCAATCTAAATTTGTCTTTTTTTACCCCAGTACCAGTCTCTGTTTTGCTTGGTTTTCATGGTGGAATAATTCTGAAAATCTTTATGTGTAGTTTCGGTGTTGAAGTTTGGGCACATGAGTTCTGATTTACTTGCTTATGGGGCAGCTGATGGAACCTTGACTGTCTGCAATGTATCAGAGAATCCTTCAGTCATAAAACAATTAGAAGGGCATTCCAAAGATGTCACAGGTCGGATAAAATGTCTTTGTTTACTTGGTCTATATTTAATGCTGCATGACATATACGATCAAGTACGCCAAGCAAATATTACCTACTGTATTATTTTTAATTGGGGCATTATGGATCAATAAACCTTGGCCTGCATTTTTTTCCAATTGTAGATCAAATTAGCCAGATTTCAGAAAAACTGCAGCCTTTAACTAATTATTCTTACTGAATATGTCACTTATTGCTAATGTGGAATTATTATATTCCAAAATTCCCTAAATTGTAATGCTCCCTAGTTTATTACGTGACCTCATATGCTTGTTTATTTTCAGATTTTGATTTTACGTCAAATAATCAATACATTGCATCGTCTTCATGGGATAAGACTGTGAGAGTATGGGAGATAGCGAAAGGTATTTGCATACGGGTGATATATGGAGTATGTCCACAATTGTGTATCCGTTTTCACCCTGTAAGTATAATTGTGTGTTGTGTGTGTGTGTGTGTGTGTGTATGTATAAGGGTTTCTTGTTTCTTTTGTTAAGAATGCTAGCCTTCCCATCTCTTCAAAGGATACCATTGCCTTCTTTCATAGTTCAACAAAAAACCTTCGTCTTAGATTTGAAAACTTTAGATATTCTGGTAATTTCATGGTAAATTTCATGTTTGTATGAAAAGTAGCCTTCTCTGCCTTTTATTTCTTGTTTTGTGTATTCAATTTACTACATTGTCACTGTTATGTCTATATATTTTTCTAGAAGTTCTAATAGCCATTCTTTACAATAAGGGAAGTGATAAATTGACTTTTGTAGATTGAAGATGGGTGGAATAGAATATCTCATAGTTTGCACAAGGACTCGGACATTCATTGTGATCTTGATCTTGGATTTATTTGTAGTTTTTTCTCTCTCTCATCTTTTTTTTTGTTGACCAAATCTGTTTTCGAAAAGAGAAAATGATGAGGTGGACCACTACTTTTCTCTGTGGTCCATGTGAAAGAATTTAAGACTTCCTCCTTACACATTGGTTTTATTTTGGATTGGTGATGCTTGAGACTGCAACAAATAAAACTATGCTCTGAGGCATAAAATAGTGAGCGAAGGAGGCTGTGCATTTAGCATGTAGAATTTTTCCATTTTTGGCACATCTAGTGAAATTGAATGTTTTTCCCGAGTTTAGATTCTCCACCGGATCTTTGATGTTGTACCTTTCGTGTACCTTTAAAATATATTAATTTAATATATAAATTTTTTATATTTTAAAATATAAAAATAAGTGTATTTTGAAGGTACAGTAGATGGACAACACCAAAATTCTAGCAAAGAATCAAAATTTGTTTTTTTTCTAAGATAGAGGGTGAGCATGGGAGGAGGGAAGTTTGTCAGTTAGGAAAGAATGGGTAAATTACAACAATTTGCTTCAGATTTCCTTCTTCCTCTAATCTACTGAAACATAAATATTCTTTGCAACTTGTCCAATTTTTCCAAAGATGTGGTTTCCTATATCATTATGCATGTGGATTTGGATCTTTTATATCGGTAAATAATTTTTTTTCTTTTGATTCCATTCTTGGTTGCTACTGAAGCCTGTATTTTTTCTGTATTTGGTGCAGGTAAATAATAACTTCCTTTCAGTTGGAAATGCAAACAAAGAAATCAATGTAAATATATTAATTGTTTCCATTTTGTTATTTTAGAGAAGGAAGTATCATGTTTGACACCTTTGCTGAATCTTTTCTATTGCAGTGTATTAATCTTAGTTATTTCTGTTCTTGCTTGGTAAACCTGAAATGACTTTGATGTGGTGGGATCGCTCAGATCTTAAATGTTATTGAAGAAGGATTGTGTTCTTTGTTTGTAAAGTATCTAGAACTGTTTGTGTTGTTGGGTGCTATTATTATGCTTGAATGTTTCACAGAGAATGGAGTAACATGAATAGGGAATAGAGTTACCTTTCTGTGTTTTGGTATTAATGAGGGAAGGAAGGTTTTGTGGTTTAGAAGTGGTGCGGTGCCAAATTTAAATATAACCCTTTTATTAAGTTACTCAATTTATGAAGGTAAAATAGTAAATGTCAAGTATTTTTTATATAAAAGTAACCCCTCATTATCCCTTTGTTACGAGGGAACGGCTCAGACACTTTCCCTTCCACAAAATTTCAACCTCCTAAATAGGGAGCATTATTCCTTTCCCATCAGTTCCTTTCCACTCCCAATATTCAAGGAGGCTCATAGATCATACATGATTGAGTCATTTAATGTTTGTTTATTATTCAGACACTGGAATAAGAATAAGGCAATGACAGTCACTTCAATTCATCAAACACATATTTTTCATTTATGATTTGATAAATATTCCTACTATTAAATATATGTGGCTTAGTTACTATATGTACTTTTTACTCCTCCTCCCCCCCAAAAAAAAATCCTCCGCTGTGATGTTGTCATTTTTTACATACATTTCCTTTTACGGTAATTTATTATTTTTCTTAAAAATGATATGATGTATCAGGTGTTCAATTTTAGTACCGGAAGGGTAATTAATAAATCACTATTTGACAGTGGAGTTACCTCTTTGGACCATGACCATACAGGACTTCTCTTATTTTGTGGAGATGCACAGGTGAGCTGCTCTATATATGCACATGTATTTTGTTTTGTATATCTTAATTGCTAGGTTGATCTCATTTTCTTTAGGTTCTGGATTGTATGTGCAGGGATGTATATACTCGGTAAATATGAACTCTCACACAGGTGTATTATCTCGCTCACATCGTTATCGAAGTAATAGCAAGCACAAATCTCCTGTTACCACAGTGCAGTATAGGAGTTTCTCTCTACTCGCTCGCGGACCTGTGTTGTTGTCATGTACCCAGGATGGAAACCTGTCTTTCTTCAGGTTCAGAAACAGTTTTCAATTACCCCGATTGCATTCAGTTCTCTGTTTTTGAACTCGTTTTTCTATGGAGCACTTACATTGGTGTACTGTATTGTATTGTAGTGTGGCTTTGGAGATAAATGGCTATTTAACTCTTCGATGCTCGCTAAAATTAGCTCCACGTGTACACAAATTTCGAGCTTCTTTCTGTCCTCTCCTATCCCTTGAAAAAGGAGAATTCATTGGTATGTTGATATCATTCATGCGTACTTCTTTTTCTTCTTTCCTCCCTCACCTGTCTCTTGAAGAAGGACTTTTTAAATAATAATCTGTTTTTTTTTTTTAAATAACCCAACTCTGCCTGCGTAAAACTAGAAATTAAGTCAAGGATTATGTACTCTGCTTGAATTTGTCAACTTCTCCATGAGCATTTATTAGAAAAGAAAAGAAATTAAGTTTATTTCACAGGTTAAAATCAATTAACTTGTGATTTAACTTTCAGGAGAAATTTGATGTATTTTAACTTGCAAAAATGTTTACCCAAACGAGATGTAAATAATGTTTGCATTGAGACTTCAATGGAAACAGAGACTGATATGCTGCAAACTGAGTTTTTCTTAAATACATTAACTTAAGAAACATTACAATGAATGTCTTTCTTACATTATTTTATCCTTGTCATGTGAAGTTGCTGGAAGTGAGGACTCAAATGTCTACTTTTATGATTTAACTCGACCCAAAAATACATGTGTGAACAAGCTACAGGTTAGTCTTTCTTTCATCGAAGGTGTTTCATTTTTTTTTCTTTCCAAAAACTGATGACTGATATCCGATAGAGAATCTGATTACTATTGGTCATCTTTATTTGATTTTTCTCTTCCAATCATGTTTTTTGATCTCCAAACCGAAATTGAGGGAATTGAGTCTGGTTTTTTTAAACTAATGTGACTTGTTAGTGAGTATCAATGCTATATATAATAAAGCTCAAAATACATAAAATTTTTGTAATGCAATGCAGGGTCATGGGTTTCCTGTGCTGGGTATTGCCTGGAACCATGGAGAAAATTTATTGGCTTCATCTGATTTTTTCGGCGTAGTAATTGTGTGGAAGAGAGAAAGAACAAATCAAAACAAACATCATACACAACACCAGTAGAAGTTTAAATAAAGCCTTTTATTTGCTAAGGTCTCTTTCATCTTTGGCTCTCACCTGTTCTCTTCTGTATTTTTGTGCTATTATTTTTTTATTTTTTCAATTCTTACTGCAATGTACTTTGTATCCATGAAGTAAATCAATTAATCTCACCCACAGCCTCACTGGAAACGAAAGGTATTATATTAAAAAGGTGTAGTGTTTTGTGAGGAAGAAAGTTGTATTCTTAGACATGATTAGGGATTTTGTATGAGATTTATGACCAATACATTTTGTTGACTTTGTTCGCTAAATGTCATTTTATACAATTAAGCAAAGAATAAAGCACTTTTTTGTCTGACTTTGCATTTCAATTTAAGTGATTGTTCATGAACTCAGTCTATCTGAATTATGATTTTCTTGTAAGTAGCACATTCGATTAATGCAAGGCACATCTCCACACTTTTCATCCTGCATCATGTGAATATTAAAATTTTCATTGTCTTTTTTGGAAGTCAAAAATAATTTTTATAATATATGATTCAATAGTTAAAATTGACTTTTAGATTGTTCATTAAAAAAAATATTTTTTTATTTTTGAATTCTATGATTTTGAGAAAATAAAATGAGAATTTTGTATTAATGTGTAGAAAGAATTCGTCCAATATATAAATTTATATGCTTATGTTTAGGTCCAATCTACAATCTCCGTCCCTTAAAATTCAGCATTTCTGTGCATCACTTGGATAATTAATACCAAGATTTCGTTTTTTCTAGAATATATGTATACAAGATGAGCTACACTAAAGATTTTTATGAAGACTCATTAAATATAATAATTATCTACTTGATTGCAACAAGATAACTTTTAAAAATTTATATTAAAAATTTGCATCTATATCAACCACAACGTTACCGAGAATTTTCCATTCATTATAATACATAACTCTACTTAGTCAAAATAAAATATATATTATTCTTCAAATTGTCACCAACAAATATCTTATTTAATTGCAAATAAAGCAATTTATAACTTGAGATAATAATTTCATAATATAAAAGAAAAAGAAATGACATATTTTATCTAATACAACAAACTATAATATTTTATTAAAAATATAAAACATAATACTATAATACAATTAGTTATTAAAATATAAGTCAGAACCTCGTCTGAGTAGAAGACTTTTACCAAAAATAATTGAAAATCCATTAAAATATATTTATTTCTTATATTTTTGGATGTGTTGTTTTTCCAACTGAGCATTTTGGTATAGATTTCAAACTGAAAACAAAAAATTAAACCAAATAATTCATCGATAAGAAATTTGAAATTTAAAATTAGTTATTTTAATTGGTAAGAAAACTAAAATAAACAAAGATAACTAAACTAAGATAACAGAATCGCTATTTGCTACTAATACTAGGAACATTAAATAAAGACTAAAAGAAAACTCATTCAATTCTCAGTAACCCTGTATTGTTCTGAACAAAGATACAGTCCTGAATCCGAAACAATCAGAAAATCTCGAAAAATATTTGTCAACTCATTGTTCAATGAAAGCCAATTTCTACTAGACATACAAATAAAACAAATATTAAAGCAGAACTGTATGATTGACAAATCGTAAGCAAACAGGGTCAGAAAATTTTACTCACAAGCACATGAAAGTGAAAAATAAGTGCCTCCCCATCCTACCTGACATAGAAATAAACCAATATCAGAAAAAAATAAACCAATATACAAAAACTGGGGGAATGGTCACTGACCTTTTGTACAGAGCTTTTACATCTTCTCCAAGCAATGGACTCTCAAGAAAAAGATCGTCACACTCTTTCAGAAGAACTTCCTCAACTTCAAAAGCTCGATCACCACAATACTCATTCCATTCAAACCACATTTTTGAAATTAACTCTTTCTTGAAACAAACATGGTGATCTTCTTCTTCTGGAGAATCAGCTGATACTAAACGATACACAAACACCTTCTTCTTCTGGCCGGGTCTGAATGCACGACCTATAGCTTGACGTGTAACTGATGGATTGAGATGAACGTCCAAGATAATTATCCGAGAGGCTCCAACCAGTGATATACCTTCACCACATGCCTTGATTGAGCCAAAGAAGACTTTGGCTTCAGGAGAACTGTTAAATTTTTCCATGGACCATTCTCGGTGCTCATAGCTTGATTCTCCTGAGATTACAAAAATTTCTCTTCCAAGACTCCAGCCTTTCCAGTTAATAGTCAACCTTTCTAAATATTTCAAGGGTAACAGATACTGACTGAAAACTAGAAGCTTCTCCCCTGCTGATTCACACAGATTTAGCATGTTGTGATAAAATTTTGACTTCACACCATCTCTAATATCCAGTTTATCTACCAAGTCATCAATTACACGATCAGATGTAGAATTTTCACCACAATTTTCTGCTAGTGGTTTCAGTTTAGGATGCAGATAGACAGCACTTCCTACAGAAGATATCTTGAACTTTCTTTTAGATTGCTTTTTTATTTTTGCTACTTCAGACTTCTGTCTAGGGCTAAGAGTGAGCATTACAGTAAAATCCACAAGACCAGGAAGCTCATCAAGAAAATCTCCTTTATAATAGTGAAGTACTTTGCTCGTCATCTCACGCAAATCTTGTATAACAGCTATTTTCGTTCTAAAATCAGTGTCCTGCAAAGTATTTTCAACTAAATCAGAGAAGTCTTTTATCCCTGATACATGAACTCTACTTCGGATGCGCCTCTCAATAGTTTTGGATGTTTCCATCTTCAAAAATTTCGGCCGAACAAGATCTAGAATGTTAAACACCTCCTTGACATGATTTTGATAAAGGGTTCCTGACAGTACAACTTTTCTAGGCGTCTCAACTTTTGCGAGAGATTGTACCATATCTGTGTTTTCATTCCTAGGATTGTGTCCCTCGTCCAAAATAAGAATTGTAGGAACTTTGAGTAAAATTTTTTGGCAAGATAATGATGTATCGTTGGTCCCATTATCACAGACAATAGAGGAGAACTGTTTGTATCCCAAGAAAAGAATACTCTTCTTCTCCACCCATTGATTCAGCACTTCCAGTTGTTGAGTTCTACTGTCTGCCTTCACTGTGTAGAAGTCATATAGAGGTATGTCCTCCACCTGCCATATTTGAAACTCCTTTTTCCATGTTGACAATATTCCCTTAGGAAGCACCACTAAGGGTCTTGCATTCGGATACTTGCCTAGAAAACTTTGCATGAAACTGATTATCATGAATGTTTTCCCAGATCCTGGAGCATGGGCTAAGATGCAGCCACCAGGATTGTCACCTGCAAGATTTCTAACAAGAAAATTGAATCCTTCAACTTGATGGGGCTTCATCTGTTTCATGTGTCTAGGGTGCGCTGGGATTTCGGTAACTATGAGGTCATCTTTAACAACATTAACTCCAAATACATCTGTTTTCTTGGTATTCCGTGAATCAGATGCATAAGTTCTTGTGCTCCGTTTAACCTTCATTAAAATATAAAATTAATAAAAATAATAAACAGTCAACCTTTAACACTTCCTGTCCCAGCCACAAGTAATACTAGTCTAGAATATAAATCGTGAGAATTAAGCACAGGTATTATGTTCTAATGCAGTTAGGTCCACACATGAGATGCATGGTCTACCTGCAATATTATTTTGGTTTGATAAGGAGGTTTCTCAGTCCTTAAAGAAAATTTAGTGGAATAAGATAAAATAAACAGTTTCTCACCAAAGGTTGGCAAATTATCAGAAGAGTTTATTGATCACAAGTTGCTATCTGTTTGCTCGTCATTTTGTATGTTTATACCCTGCGCTCCTCAAAAATTAATCTGTGTTGTGCATCTAATTTTAAAAAGTATATTTCATGTCTATCGCATTCATTAAAATTTTATAATTAAGATTTATAACAAAAAAAAATAATGCAAAAGCATTAGACTAACCTTGTACTGAAACTCAAATATGGTTTCAATTCTTCGGTCAATAATTCCACAAACCCGACAAACATAACCAATATCATCTTTTAAAATAAAAGAATGATCGCAATCCTCGTCTCTTTCTGTTTCTTCATGGTCTCTTTCTGCTTCTTCATCTGACAGAGGATCCGCGGAAACAACCTAGTAGAGGGAACAATTAAATTACATCAATGCCAAAGGAACCCTGAAACTTCAATTTGCGGGTAGACTTCAATGTAATAAATAATTTACTAAAATTTAAATTTCTGTATACAACATGTAAGAACGAATAAGAGAGTAAAACATTGGAGACAAATAAGGATAATAGTATGGGAAAATGCACAATGTTTCAACCATTCAACTTATACAACTAAATTTAATATGAATTTCATGATTTTTTGATCATAAATCGATGGATGATCTAGTTAAAATCGCTACTCAAACAAGGAATTACGTTATAATTCTTTGTCAATAGATTTAATTTCTCGACACTTGGCTGTTCAACTATAGTCATTTTCCTTATCTTCATAAGAAAAAATGTATCGTCTCAGCAACCCTTAACCAAACACATCAATTCTAGTAAAGAATTACAAAAAATCATCCAAATGAGTTGATGATAAACTCCACGACAAAAACTGGTATTATTATTTAAAAATTTCAATATAAGAAACAAAAGTATTATACTTTGGAACACTCCATTGCCATTGACATCTCTTTCCAAATATCTTCTAGGCCCTCATTATCTGCGGGGTTAACCTGATGATCCTCTTCCTCCTTTAAACCGATATAAACACCTGTACCCGCCAAACTTGTCTCCTTTTTCGGATCTTTACTTTTGCGATGGTTAGGAATGGGAGTACGCTGCCTCTAAACCGCATTGATTGACACAACAGTAAAGCATGTCAGTGAAACAACTTAGATTGAAATGAAGAGAAGAAAAAAGAGCTAGCATCTTTTCATGAAGAGCAGCTACAAATTTATATCTAAATACACAGACTCTTAAGAAGTTAGCTAAATACAAATGTCAAGCGCTTCAAATGAAAAATTGACACATGTTCAAGAAAGGCAAACATCATTCACTATTCCCTTTTCAATATTAACATGCGAATAGCAGGAGCACAGAAAAAGAATATAAACAGATAGTACGTCCAATCACCAAGTGTAAAGGATCAAAAGTAAATATTCAAGTTTAGTAATTCGTCCAATCCAATGGTTTCGAAACTATGACCACGAGGAAAAGAAGTTTATTCAGTGAAACTGGGTCAAAGTATCTAGAAATTAATAACTTAGTTTAAGAGTACTATGCAGTCTTAAGAAAGTAAGGGATTGAGAATTTTTGACAATATTTATTTCATGCTTCAAATCAGGAAAAAAAAGAATAATACAGCAAAGACTCAATGTTCTAAAAGAATCTTCAGTCACACCACAAAAAGTTGAAAATAAATGCTACAATTTTGTTAAATCATATGTTAGGTCAGTAAGTCATGTTTGAAATAGAGGAAAAAATAATCGAATGAGTGGGGAGGGTAGGGAGTGTGATACAGGAATCATGCAGTGTGGCCAAAAGAGTGTGGCCAAAAGAGAGAAAAGGAGTACATACGAAAGGTGGGTAGTTCTAAATCAAGGAAATTAGATAGTATTTAGGAAAATCAAATCCAAGGGTGAGACTTACCTGCAGCTTGATCACTTTCAGCATGGGGGAGTACAACAGGAAAACCAAGTGAAATCCAAGGGTGAGTACCGTCAAACCTATTTACATGCAATGAATTTGTCATTACAAAAGTACACATACAATAGAATCAACTTGCTTGTTCATATTGCAAATACATTAACATAATAACAGAGATGGAAATAGAAAAATTTTGGAAGAGTCAGTGGTGTGGGTGAGGAATCCTTCTTCTTTGCTCTTTTTGTTAGTTATGTCTCTTTTTTAAGTGTTTTTGTTTTGTTTGGTGGTTTTGTTTACTTGAGGTGTTGCTAGACGGTTTTTTTTGTGTAAAGTTATAATGAGGTGACCTAAATGGTGTTTGCAAAATATTTCATTTGAAAACAACCACACCTAACAAATATTTCATTTGATAACATGCCTTTGGAATACTCATGAAGTCAAAGATCAAAACCATGTATATTTTAATGGCTTTTGGACTCAAGACTCAAGTTGTACAAACTCAACTCTTGGAAATGTTTGAGAAGCTATAAAAAATAGTTTATGATATTGCATAAGATGTTAATGTTAATATGTTACAAGAAAATAGTTTCACCGTATTTTCTTTGACTATAAACTAACTTACTCAAATATTTACGCAAACACTTAACTAGTGGTTCATTATACACTTTTAGTAACCTTAGAATATTTTTTAATCTATGCCAATTACAGACCAAGACTTTACCTTGCCAATAAAACTTTCTTTAACATAAACTAAAGGATCTTTACAATTTCAACCCCTTCACATACTTAGTCCATATTCAACTTATTTTTAATGTTTGACAAACCTACTATTCCGCAGGCACTCTGATATTATTTTAATATATAACATCATTAGTCGTGTCTTTTTTTCTTCTTCTTTTTCATTCCACAAACCGCGGAAACAAGAATTTTCTCGGAAAAAATAATAATTTAAAGAGACAATGATGTTTATATTATTAAAATAAAATAAAAAAGAATCAATTTACCTTACTCAAGTATATATACATTATTTATATAAACAAAGAATGATGCATCATGAACATTTTAGAACTCATTTAATATTTTTTTTTTGTGACCCTCAAAAATCAAGCCACTCTGCCATCTCAAAACAGAAATATGCAGCTCCCTTGGTTAGTCAAATATCAATATGCAGCAATACTCTTCGTTACCATTGCCCTTACCAAAGTTACTGTTTTTATTTCAATTTCCCTACCTTCAAACCAGAGAATCAGTCTAATCTATGGCTGCACGACAATTCAAAAATATTCTTAGATGCCATCCAAGTAACCCCTGATATTCGTGGTTCTATGGAGAATTATTCTGGACGTGTTATCTACAGAAAGCCATACCGACTTTGGAAACAGAAGAATAACCAAAACAATTTAGGTATATTCAATTTACTTTCAAATTTACTTTAGGAATATTTCTTCCTCAAAGTTATGGAAAAAGGTTATATTCAATTTGCTTTTATTTTCTTCTACTATGAGTGATTATGGATACAACCAAACAAAGAGTATATGTACATGTTGATGTGGCAAGGAGTTTTAACACATGTTGATAGTTCACTAATTCTCAAAGTGCACTCAGACAAGTTTCTTCATAAACAAACATGTAAATTAACCAACATGGTATAGATCAGATAGAAGACATTGCATTCATGAAAGCAAACCAAACAGAGATAGGGCACTTCAAAATATCTATAGAAAAATCATAGGCAGTACTTCAGAAGAAACCAAAATGGAATCACAAAAGCATAAAACATGAAGAAGTTCATGCAAAGGAAGGTGTACATACGAGTATATGCCAAAGTTGCTCAGTACTCCATAGTTAGGAATTTCACCAGAAAAGAAATTGATAGTCAAGTTCCTAAGACAGGAAGGAAAAAATGAATCATAAAGTGTAGAAGCAAGCTCAAAGAATCATAAAGAAATAAAGAGAAAAGCAAGGATTGTGATATTATTTGAACATTTAGGTATTAAATTATCAGTGCCTCACATATTGAAGGACCAAATTGATGATTAGTGTTGTCTTGGTTTACCCTTTATAGGAACTAAACACATGATAGCCAACTCTGAGTCAGGCTGTTATAATTTCTACACATACTTGTTTGTAAAGATGATAGCAAAGTCTTTTGAGAGAAACTGAAGAAGTGGTCATGATTATTTTATTATATTTTTCAATTTAAACAGTTCACAGTTAAAAATGAAACATTCACAGATTTCAGTGAGAGAAAAGGAACTGAGGACAAAACAAGCACTGTTGCCATTAAATCTACCCACACTAATAACAGATTAGCACCCAATACAATTGCAGCTATATCACACACTAACTACCTACACTAAAATACAAAAGAAGCACAATAGAGCTTTGAGCAAATCTAATGTAGAAGCAAGTATTCCTTCTCTTCTTTTCTCTCTCTTTATTGATAAGATATTACTGCTTTTACAATACTGCCAAACAGAAGAGATAAGAAGACCTATACTTAATTACCAACCCCAAATGTTTAAATTGACTTTTGATTATATAAAGACAATTTACAGCTACCCCAGGGCTTTATTTGCCTATTTTCTTTATTAGGAATTGAACCCTAAAACTTCATTTTACTTTATTCACATTCCAACCTTTTAAACCAAGTTGATAGGCTTAGATTCTCACAACACACTAAATAACAAACAGTATATGACAAAGAGGGAGAATAGTGGCATTTGATCTCATCACTCTGCTGCATGGTGTAGACCTACCTCACTTGAAGGGAACACTATCACAACTTATAGAATTTGATTATAGAATTTGATGATTCACTTGATGAAAGTACCAAGTGACTGTAACAGAAAAAATCATTTACAACATGTCTATTTTCAATTTCAGTTTTAGTTTTAGTTTTAGTTTCAGTATCATTTACAGAAAAAATCATGATGGATAACATAAATGCACTGCAATTTATAGGAAATTAATAAATACTTCTTTAGGAGTGAACCATTTCACTTACAGTGCTCTTAGATCAGAACAATTGGTAAGTTCACAACAAGGTCAGACCTAACAGATGAAAAAAATGCTTTAGATAGTTAAAGTTCACAACCAGAATGCATTTATTCTCCCCGCACAAAAAGGAAAAAAAAACTAAATAAAAAGTATAGCAGAGAATTTGTAGCAGAGAAAAAAATAAGAGATTCATAGTTCTAACCATCCATGGTGAGAGCAAGAGAAGAAGGACTGAAAACAACAGAAACCACCTATGGAGCCTTCAATATATGCTCTCTGTTGCAGAATTGATTCTGACAAAATGAGGTTTATAAACTCTACAAGGACAAATTGGTTAACATCTTAATTATTGAGAAAAGTCAACTAA